>Ga0214542_1005558_pt1 | contig 23860 bp, 11 predicted proteins | sample CNSS1metaG_FD_160096 | JGI IMG/M metagenome (GOLD analysis project Ga0214542, IMG submission 160096) | Root nodule microbial communities from cowpea collected in UCLA plant growth center, Los Angeles, California, USA - CNSS1 | ecosystem: Host-associated > Plants > Roots > Nodule | place: USA...
AAAAAATATATATGTATATATATATATATATATATATATATATATATATATATATATATATATATATACAGCTGTTACATCAGTTTACCACTAGGAAAACCCCCTGCCTACTACAGGAACTGCTGCGGAAGCTGTTAAGTTTAGCAGCCGAAGCATACCAAATTCCAGGCTGCAGAGCGTCTATAGCAACACTGTAGATTCCAAAAAGTCTCTGAACAGAGACATACCTGCCTACTACAGGGACGGCTGCGGAATAGCTGTTTAGTATAGCAGACTAAATTGCAGGCTGCATAGCGTCTAAGGAAACACTATGAGTAGATTCCAAAAATCCCCCTGAACGACATTACGGATTTTTTTGGATTTCAATTTTCAAAACTGAAATTTAAAGATGTAACAGTAGTGAAAAAGAAAAAAGAAGACTATTTAGAAGATAATTTTTGATAATTACTATATAGAAAACGTGTATGACTATGGTTCGAATTTGCTTGTGTTGTTTAAGAGACCTATGACTTTTATTGTTCTTATTGTTAATTATGAAGATTGTCAATTTTGAGCAAGTTTTATCATTTTTGATAATATATACACATAAACAAAATTATCCAAGTATCTACTGTCGGCTAGTGTTTTCGGAGCTTACCACTACAACACACCCAATCTGATATATCAGGGGACATGCTTTGCATAAGCACATTACTGTCTTCAATTTCGTGTCAAATAATGAGGAGTTCCAACTTTATGCATGACAGTTAAGGAGACGTGAAACCAAAAATGTTGGCAATCACTACTAGCAATTAAAATCCCAAAATAAAAAAGTCAATATAACGAAACAGGATAAGCACATTACTGTCTTCAATTTCTTGTCAAATAATGAGGAGTTCCAACTTTATGCATGACAGTTAAGGAGACGTGAAACCAAAAATGTTTGCAATCACTACTAGCAATTAAAATCCCAAAATAAAAAAAGTCAATATAACGAAACAGGATGTTTTGTGTGATACCTTTTTTATGCATTACTTTTTTCATTTGATGTTCAAATTTCATATCAAGTTATACATAGAACCATAACAGCAAAATAAATCAATTCAAGAATACGGGCATGGGCAAGGTTTTAAAGTGCAGTCATGATTGAAATGGTGGAAAATCGTAGATAAATGAGACAGATGTGCCCACAGACTTCTCTAAACACTTAAGCACGAGCAACTTCAACACAAGAAAAAACTAAATTTGCCAACAAATCAACAAAAAATTTGAAAATAGTCAATCAGATTTGCATATCTACAATCTAGATAAAAATTAAACCTGTGTTGGCATAGATATCAATGTTAAACTTATATTGGCATAGTTGATTATGGGTTGCCTCATAGTTAGCCAATTGTTTAAGTGTTTTAAACAATACAATCATTGTTTAAGCCTTTTACTCAATCAATAGTTCAAATACTTCAGATATTTAAAGATAGATCCAAAAGCGGCATAACGATTTATCATGTTCCACCTTATTCTACTGATCATCTTTAAGGAATATTCATTAGCATAATAACAATTAAGGACCTTGACACTGAAAAATATCGAAGGAACAGATAACTGCACAAGAAAATAGTAGACAGAATATGTAAACCAAAGCAAGATATGCAAAATGAGAATAGAATTTGGCAAAATAGGAAAAAAAAAAAGTTATTGAGTGGAAAAAAGGGCACAAGGTAAAACAGTTTCTAGCTTAGTATCTTAAGCCGCAAAATACAACTTTCCTAAATGTTGAGGGTATTTGAAAAGGTACCTATCTCCACAAAGCAATGGTGGAAGGAATATACATGTTAAGAGGTTAAAAACTAGCCACAACCAACCCTACTGTACCAACTGCACCCTAAATGGAAATGTGTAACTCGTGCCTACCATTACCAAGTACCAACCAATGAGGCCAATGGGTCCACTGGGGAAAGTATGGTTACCCAAAAGCCACCAACCAACGACAAGTACAGAAAAAGAAACACATTTGAGCTGTGTGACAAAATTATCTCAGACCTGAAAAGATTCCTCATTGTCCTTGGTAGAAACGGGAACGTGACTCTCCCCCTGTTGTTCTTCTTGCTCTTTCTTCAACATGACCTCGCAGAAAAACTGGGTCAAAACGGCCTCGTATCCAGGCATTTTGGCGTAGCCAGGGAAATAATTGATATCGATGATGAGGTATCGGTTGCCATATCGGGCGTCCCTTATGACGTCGAAATTGAAGAGATTCAACTTGAGAGCCCGCCTGAGGCCCCTAGCGATGTCGACGACGAAGGCATTCGGGGGCATCTCGGTGTCCTCCAAATGCATCAGCCGGTAATAGCCATCGCTGTCGTTTCCAGCGTCGTGGTTAGCCAGGTTGGAGACCTGCGAAAACGACAGAAGGTTCTCCGAAACGCCCACCGTCTTCTCCTCCGACACATCGGGGAGGGACTTGCGCTTCACGCACCGCACGTGCTCGCCCACCACGTAAACCTTGAAGATCACGCCGCCGTGGTTGACAAACTCCTGCAGCACGATCGGGGGCTTCAGCTTATCGAGCGCGTCACGCGTGAACACAAGCGCCATCTTGTGCGACTTAGCACTGCCGTCGGCCACAAGCGGCTTCGCAATCACCGGAAACTTGAGACTCTCCCCGGCCTGGGGGTCCATTAGCGTGGCCTTGTCGTATATCACAATCTGCTTCGGGATCCCAAAGGTCTCGGTTCGGTCCTGGATTTGGAGTTCCGACACGACCTGCAGCATCGAGATTCGGTTGTGGAGGCGTTCGATCGCTTCGGGCGCGTCGAGGATAACCGCATTTGGGAAGCGAGACTGGAATTCTCGAAGTTGGCGTTTCCAATCGTCGCCGTAGAGCTTGTGGAGGACGCAATCGAAGGGGCCCTGATCCGCGAGGGGCTTGTCCGAGTCGACGCGCACGAGTTCGATCCCTCGCGATTTCGCTAGACTCACCAATGAGTCGCGGATGAAGCTGTTCTGCTTCTTCGGCGCCAGGGCATACCCTATAACGCCGCCGAATGTCTTCTCCGCCATTGATGTTCGCTCTGCGTGCCGCGCGCTGAATCACATTCCCGGGGAGAAACCCTAATTTGGAGGGCCTGGGTTTTGTTGGTCGAGAAGAGAATTTTGCAGAGGGAAAAAAACGAACGGAACGGATGAGGGCGAGCGAAAGAGAAAAGAGAAAAGGGGAGAGAGAAATGAGGTTAACGGGATGGGGATATATATAGCTTAGACTAGGGTTGGTGAGGAAGAAGGGGAATGATAGGGTGACTGGGTTTTGATGGAGAAGGTGTGACGTGGCATATTCTGGGGATTGGGTTGCGGTATGGCGCCGCTTTATGCAGCGCGTGTGCAAATGTGGTGATACTGGGAATGGGGAAAGTCAAAACGTGATAAGATTGGGTGGGTGTTTGGGCAATTTACAAAAACGATTCCCCACTCCCCCTTAAGACCTTCTTTTGACCTTTCAGTCTTTCTCTTTTCAATTTCAATCATATGTACCCTTTCTTTATTAAATAACAGATGAAGAAGCAAGGTAAAAGGAAACACCAGACATGGTGAGATATTGGCCAAAAACTTACACTTTTTTAACCATCTATTGCATCAAAATCATACTTCACACTTCCCAAATCGACCATGTATATTTTATTCATTTATATTTATTTAAAATTACATATAAAATAAATTAATACTTAAATATTATTATATATTAAGGAAAAATAATTAAAGCTTAAAAATACGCATTTAATCGTAATACACGTAAGTATTTCATCTACTTTTTGTATAAGATTATAAATATCAGGTCATAGAATGATGTACCGATACTTTATGCATCATGTATCTGTGTTTGATATATATCCGTGATTTACAAAATTATAGTACAGTATAAAAAACTTTTTGAATAATGATCAATTTTAATAACAAAAATAATTAGTTATTGTATAATGACAAATTTAAAGACTAATTTAAATATCAATTTAAAAATTACAATTATTGGTAACTAAAATAGTTCCAAAAAATTATAATTAGTTTCAAAATTGATAATTAAAATAATTTTTATTATAAATTGATTTTTAAATTTGTCATTAACATTAACTAACAAGATGTTGACTACCAAAATAGTTGGTTTCTAAATTAATCACTAACATTAGTTACCAAGGTTTTGGCTACCAAAATAATTGTTTATAAATTGGTCTCTAATTAGGAAAATAGTCTCTAACATATTTTTGGTTACTAAAATTAGTCATTATTTAATATTTTTTTATCATAATCACTTGTGAGTAATGTTAACACCCAATCTTGTTCAGATAAATAAATACATTTTTAAAAACTATATAAAAAAATGTTTTTAGTTAATGATAAATAAAAAAAGGTGAAATAAAATTTTTTTTCAAAGATTTTCAAATTTCAATTTTAACAAGAAAGAAATATTTTTGTAAGACTTTTGTCAACTTACCTTCTCAATAGAGATCTTCTATATATAGGGTTTTAGTTGTTGAAAATCCTTTGAAGCTGTCAGAAATTAGCTTTAAGTCTAACTTAACCCTACAAACTCGGCTAGAAATTAATGGGTAGTCCGTTAGCAACTCAATAGCGGGTGAAACAAAATGTCCAAAAAAGCTCGTTATGATAGGTTTTTTCTTTTAAGTTTTGATACCATATTAGGAGTGAGCTTCAAGCCCAACTCAACCTCACAAAACCGAATTGTAAATTAAAGTTTGCACCCCACTTATATACTATGAAATTGTTTTATCTCTAATCGATGTGAGACTTCCAACAATCACAATTGTCAGGGTCTTCCTTTGCTACTACTTGTTCTTGTGTTTGAGCATGCTTTGAAGCTTTAAGACATATACATTGAATTCATGTAACTTCTTTTGCAACACCTTTGGAACAAGGCAAAGCTTTAGAGACGTGTATGTGGATTTTCTCCATATTTTGAACAAAGCCAAGGATTGATACGATTGACTAACTTTGTAGCATTGATATTAGCCTCTTTTTTTTCAAAGAAGATGTTTGCCTAAAACAACTTTCAGCATGTTTTTTAAAGATATGGATGTTGACAAGATGTCGTGAGATCTTCTTGAAATAAAGAAGAAGTGTACAATTCTTACAAGCATAAAATGCTTAAGGCTTGCATATATATGTCAAACGAAGTATATTTATTAGGACAATGATACTTTAACCTTTTTTTTACCCACTTTTAACCCACCACTTCAATCACCATTAGATCATCACGTCACATTACTAAAAAGAATAAAAGAAGATGATTTAACGATGATTGAAGCGATGAGTTAAAAGTTGGTCAAAAAAAGTGAGTTAAAATATCATTTTCCTATTTATTATTTGTTGAAGAAAAAGTTTTCAAATAATGTACGTGCATAACACTTGATTGTTTAGACGAAACACGTTTTAAACCATGCTTGCATAACCATTTATTCAACAACACAACTTGCATTTCTTATACTAAACTAGTAATTTATGTCTCAAATAATCTAGTACGCCTGAATTACGTTTTACAATTAATTATTTAAACATGCAATCAAAACCAAATAAATGGTTTGTTAAACTTAGATCTATCAAGTATACCTTGGAAAGAAAATACTAGTGTTTTTTTTGCTAGTATTCAACTTTAAAACAATATGCAAATGAATAAATGAATAATAATTTAAAAGAGACTTATATAAAAGAATATTGAATATATAATGAAACAATTAGAATAATATTTGAAATTATTTATAAAAATAATATTTACAACATCTATGTTAAAGTAAAATTCGGTGATTTACAACTACTTAAACTTAATCTCAGTAATAAAAAAAAACAAACAAGTATACAAATTTTAATTTTTCTTTAATTAATGATTTTTATTAATATATATATATATATATATGATAAATAATTGTTTCAAAATAGATTTTAGAATCCCAATTCAACTGTGATTTATTTTTGTAACATTTTTTATAAACATCTAAATTTCTCCAAAACATTCTCATATCCTCTTTTGGCTTGACAAAAGGAATGGACAAGGAAAAGACATGAATTTGAGACGTGAGGAGGTAGCCAAGGTGGTTGAGGCGCGGGTCCAATTGGTGGTAATGATGGTAGTTACATGGGGTTGTAGTTGTAAAAGGTCAAAAAGGGGCAATGTAGAGTCCAATTATTTTTACTGATATTTTTTTATTGTATTCTGCTTAACACTAAAATGTGATAATCAATATATTAATATTTTAAATATTTTAAATATATTTTAAATATTTTATTTATTTATTTTAAAATATTAAAATTAATAATAATCGATGTATTAAGAAGACACAATAAAAAAATATTAATAGAGAATCTAAATTCGTTAATGTACATGACACCTTATCTTTTGATCAAATTTGGAGCATAATAACAACAACAATATTCTTTGTCAAAAGATGATGTTAAAGTTCATCATTTTGTTGTTGACTTTGCCCACAAACTATTTCTAGTTTTGGAGATTGAGAAGTTGTGGAAGCATCGTCATGTTGAGTGAAATGTAGCAATTTCAACTGAAAGATGAATATGGAGAGATCTTGTAGAAAACATGTTGTCGTTTCGTTGAAATTATAGACTCTTGTTTTTGAAGTGGTTTGGAAGATGGAACACCTCTCTTATATTTCCATAAATATTTTTGCCGAACACCTTTATCAGATATTTTAGAAATATTTCACACTCAACTACAATATTAAAGTATATGCTGATAAAAAAAACAATATTAAAGTATATTATATTCCTTTATTAGGCATGTTTTTAAAATATACACCGTAATATTTATAATATTATTTAACGTGGTTCTTTCAAAATTAAAATCATTCAAATATTATTTGATGTTAGTTGTGTCAAAAGATAGATTGAATATTTTCTTTTTCTTTTCTATATTAATAATGAAATTTTAAAATAGCTAATTATAAACTTTAATTCATAATACTTTAACTAATAAAAAAATGGGATTTGGTAAATTATTGTTGGGAAAAATGTGTCACAATTAAAAAATATTATTGTCTTTATTTCCAAAAACCACCCTACTAACTGATAAATAAATAAAAAAAAGATAAACAAAGATATAACATGAAACTCAAGAACCGGATAAAAAAATCACATACATTGTCTACAGAATAACACTATGTTAAAATTTGTACAATACATAGACCATTTTCTCATACATTTAACCCTAAGTATATTCACACTCTCCAAAGTAAAAATTTAACTTAAACCACATAATACTCTACTACAAAAATAGAAGAAAAGTCAAATATAAACTTAAAGTATTTTTTACTACGGCAAGAAATACCATGGACATAGAGTCCATTAGTCATCAACACATACTCTCTAACCTATCTTAGACGATGTGAGATTTCCTAAGACATGTATTATTTTTCATCAGTTCAACAATCTTCACATTGGTTAAAATAAACACATCTCCAATGCATATACCAACAATCATACTCCACCATAGATAGTATATATATTCACTTAGAATTAAACTATTTCAAGAATTTTCATGCACCATGCATCACTGCTAACCAATGCACGCGTATAATCCTCATACACTTTGCATAAATATTAGCTAATGTTTGTGCATAAATTTACCATATTCCCTGCATCAATGCTAACTAATGTCCACTCTCTAACTTATACTAGACAATGTGAAATTTTTCGAAATATATCATATTAATCAATCCAACAATTATATAAATTAAATATTGAATATAAATGTCCACTTAATCTTATTTTATTTTTCTTAATTGATATTTTTATCCAACGAGTTACCAAATAAGCACATTATGTACAAAAAATTATCAAAAAATGATTTATTTTGAAATTTGAAAATTGGAAAATAATTTTTTTTAACAGACTAGCAACAAATTTTGATACAGAAAAGCACATTTTATGTCATTACTATAATTATATTATTAGGTGTTTAATATAGTTTATACAGAATAAATTGTCTTTGAATTTGCTTTTGTCGGTTCCATGGTAAACTTTTAATTAATATTTTGTTAAAAAGTTTATTTAGTTTTAAAATAATCTAGAACACGTTGAATATGATTTTCTTCCTTTCTTTTACAAGCCAAAATGTAAACTAATTATAGTATTTTTTATGGTTATGTATACATCATTGTGTTTCTAAAGTTTCTCCAGCTGTTACCCCCACAACCTTTTTTTAAATTTGGATTCTTCTTGACTCGAGAAACACGTGCTAACGCAGCAGCAATAATTTTGCTCTGATTAAGATTTGTGTTTTGATAATGTAATCTCTTTTTCTTTTGAATAAGACCCATGTTTTATAAAAAATATAAAAGAATTATTTTTTTATTTAATATTAGTTTTTATAATTTATCTATAGTATACGTGTTTTTATTTAATATTGCATGTATAATAAATAGTCTACATATTGTGGTAAAAAATTAAGTTAATTATTAGGTGATTTATTTTTAAATATTAAAAATTCAATTTAAAAACAAGAAGGAAAAGAATAAACATAATTGGATAAGCACTTGAGAAAAATAAATATTGAGATAAATTGTTAGAAGTGGGCTTTAAGTCTAACTCAACCTTACAAAATTGGCTTGTATTATATATTATGAACTAGCCTTATCTCTAGTCGATGTGGGACTTCCAACACACCCTCTCATGCCGAGGTATATTCATCTCGTGCGTGGACAAGAAATTAGTGGGTGGTCCGTTAGTGGTTCGATATCGGGTGGAATAGAATGTCCAAGAAAGTTTGCTAGAATAGGTTTTAACGTGATTCTGATAACATGTTAGAAGTGAGTTTTAAGCCTAACTCAACCCCACAAAACTGGTTTATAAGGTGAAGTTTGCACCTCATTTATATATTATGAATTATGAATTAGTCTTATATCTAGTCGACGTGAGACTTCCAACATAAATAAAGATATAAAACACTACAAGAATTTTTGATTTTTTCGTCGGCTAAAAACCTACGCTACAACGAAAAAGCCGACGATAATATGCACTTGGCGTCGGTCAAGCAACGGCAACGTGACCCACGTCCATTTCCTGGATGCAAAGGTCATTTGCGTCGGCTAAATGGGGACGCACTATTTCTGCGAATTTCTCATCGGCTTAACCGACGACAATGAATAACCAATATAATAATAATTTTCTATGCGTGGGTTAAGCCCACGAAAAATTAGAAATTCAAATAATTTTCGTCGGTCAATACGACGCCAATAGGAAGATTTCAACGCAATGTTCTGACTTTTGCGTGGGCTATGCGTGGGTTAAGCCCACGAAATACAAAAATAGAAGCTGAAATAGGTTATTTTCGTGGATCTGGCCGATGCAAACAATTAGAAATTCAATTGTTAGCGTCGGCCTTGCGTGGGCTAAGTCTACGCAAATTAGTGTATAATTTGAAATGACCAATCTGTTTCCAAGCGGATCCCAGAAGCCTAATCGATTCCTCAACCTGCATCTAATACATATCCAGACACATTTCAAACAATCTAATCAATCTAGCAATCCAGAATATGATTTCATTCATTCAATCCAGAAATCAAACATATGATTTCATTCATTTATAATTGAAATTGCAAACATAAAGTTAGTTGTGAGTTTCACAAAAATCCTGGAGTCTAAGATCAGATTATAGTCAAACAAAAAGTGCCAATATTGGCAGTACAATCCCACTAGCATTCTAAGATCAGATTACAGTCAGGCAAAAAGTGCCAATATTGGCATTACACTCCAACTAACATTTCATTCTATGTTTTCCTACTTAGCCTATACTAAGCCTAACTAGTTATTGGCAGCAAAACCTACTAGCATCCACCTCCAAGCCACCATCCGCAATGGAAAAGAGAATGATACAAGAAAACCAGAAAAATGAAAACTAAAATGTAAGAGATTAATCTCTAAAGTCACTTTATGAGTATCCTATAATATAATTAAGAAAGTAAATTTTTAGAAAATGTATACACAATTTGAACAAAAATAAATATGTACCATCTTCAAGGAACTGGATGATCATCCAAGTCCTCATCATAATGCGGATGCACGCGACTGGTGCCTGTTGAACTGCCTCCACCCTGTTTCTCCAACATCATGGCTAATTGTTGCTTGATCAAACTCAATTCTTCTTGAACAAGAGCATATTTTTTATCAGTTTCATCAGCTCTCATAGTGGCTTGTTTTACTTCTTCTAGAAGCCTCTCTGTCTCAATCAACTGTCTGGTCTTGGATGAATTGTGTGGGCTAAAGTAGAAGGTTGAGTGAGGGATGACACACCATGATGAATGTTTGCAACCAAGTCCCCAGGGATGACACACCATGATGAATGAGTGAGGGATGACACACCAAGAAAACCTCTTAAATTTAAAAGTTTTTCCACACCATTCGATGTTAGATCTAAGCCATAAATAGTAAAGTCATTATGTTTTATCCTATTTGTCACTAATTAATCAAGCATAAAAAGTTGTGAACTTTAAGAAAGTTATACCAATTCTAAGTTCTAATAACAATATCTCACATTATACCAACTTTGAATACGTATAATAATTCTAACAACGTTTATCAATAGTAATCTTTGAACCTCTCTTTTTCTAATGTCTATTATGTAATTCTCTCTTTTCACTTTACTTTCGCTTACAAAGTTCACTTTAGAATAAATATTATAATTATGTGTTTAAAGCATAATTAACTAATCCAATACATGATTATGGGAGTTAAGTGTGACTTAAACAAAGACACCCCCGTTCCAGTGATCTGTGATTGATGAAGCCACTTGGTAGTAAAAAGTATGTGCAAACCAAAAAAAAGTATGTACTTAGAAAAAATCTGTAAAAAGTATGTGCAAACCAGAAAAAAGTATGTACTTAAAAATAATCTTCATAAAGCTTTCCAGTACGCAAATATATATTTCTTATGGATAAACCAGAAATACATAACAGGGTGTGTGAAAACAGTAGAAATATATATATATATATATATATATATATATATATATATATATATATATATATATATATATATATATATATATATGTATATATATATACATATATATATATATAGATATATATATTCTTAAAATCCAGCTTCATCCATCTGCAACAGCTAATGTGTGGATTAATCTTTATTCTAATCACAATGTGAAATAAACCAAAAACTCAGAATAAGAGAAAACTTACAATGAAAAAAAACTCAGAAATTACTGCAGTGCAATAATACTACATGTGTGAGTCCTAATTAGTGAGTCCCTCTGCCATCAAGTTTCCATATCAGTAAAATGTGAGATTGTGAAGCACCTACTATGCTAATGTCTCAAAGAATAGCAGCAAACACACAATTCAATATTTTAACTCTCCAAAAGTTATTTACCTCCACTTAAAACGCATAATGACCAACACCAACCAGTTCTGAATCTTCACTGGATAATGCAGCCTTCACTCTTGGTGTTCAAATTAAAGAGCTGCAATTGAAAAACATCTCTTAAACATCAACAAAGCCTCCCCGAACCTGCCTCCCAGAATGTGCATCACGCAGATATAGAAAGCAAGAATGACACAAAATCAATCCAATTTAATCATCCCAACACACACAACAAAGAAACCCTAATCGGAAAAACCCAAAATTAAGAAAGAGAGGGATAAGGAGTTACGGGAAATTGAAAATGGAAACTGAAATCTCTTTGCTCCCGTTGTTGGCTCGTAGGGTGACTGGAACGGAGAAGCAAGAGTGTTGTTGGAAGGAGCTTTGAAGCTGAGCACGGAAGCGATGCTTTCGGACCAATGCAGTGTGCGATAGATCCTGAAAGAGTGCAGAATGAGGAAGCCCTTACAGTGAATGCAGAACCAACTCCCCACAGTCACAGACGCTCTTTATGATAGATTAGGGAACGAAGTCGCCTTCACAGGAACCCCCGATTCCGCTAAACCAATTCCAAACCTTCTCATCTCGCACTCACTGTAGAAAAGAGATGGCTAATATTGAGAAATGATGCAATGGTTATGGTTGTGGCACACTGTTGCGGAAGAGGGGACAAAGGGTTTACGTTAGAGAAACCAAATGGTGGAGCCAAAATGAAATTAAGAAAAAGGGCACCGCGAAACATAAACTAAAATTAAATATTTTTTTTTATTTAAGAGATATATGCGTGGGCCAGCCGACGCCAATTATTGAATCCATATGCGTCGATTGAATTTTATATCATGCGTCGGCCAAGCCGACGATAAAAACAATTACTCTTATTTTTTTTTATAAATACTATAGAGTGGGTTGTGCGTAGGTTAAGCCCACGCCCTTTTGCTTCTCAATATGGCTGACGCCATTTTTGGAAGCTAAACAGTGATATTCTTGTAGTGAAAGGATAGTATTCTTTTTAGCTAGTTATCAACTCAAATTAAATTACGATTAAAGAGTATATTTAGAAAATAATAATTAAAATTAAATGCTCAATATACGCAATTAGGACATGATAAGTGTCTCTAAAAGAATGCAAGTAAACAATAACTTTCTCGTACTTACTTCGCAAAAATTAAGTTATATTGAACAAAAATGACATTACGGAAGTTAGAGAAAAGCAGTAATATATAACATCAAATTCAAAAATTGATTCGTGTGTAAATAAAGTATTAACACTACATATGTGATATAAACCGACTGTTTGGAACTGAAATTGAAATTGAGACGTTGACCACTTTAAATTATGTTTAAATATAAAAATTAAATGTACTTTTAGACAACGTACTTTTACATTCATTTATTATTCAAACAAATTATCAAGCGCTAATTTATGATGTGAGATATGTTCTTTTGGATCAATTTGGAGACGATGTGAAGTACGAAATTGCGAAATTAATGTTTTGAGGGGATTCCGCTAGGTTGAAGAGCATTTGAGAGTGGACAAAGTCATTATACACAAATAGCTTTGCTTTATTTTCATATTATCACGCATGAAATGATGCAGCCACCATGGACATAATGCTCTGGGGAATCAGATCTTTTTTTTGGGAACAAATTCTGTTGTGGTTGAAGGGAGATGGAATTGGTACTACTGTGGTTGAAACTTATTCTAATAGTTTTTTTTTTTTTCATTTTTAGTGTTTAAAATTAAAATATTTAATTTTTTATGTCAAATATGTTTTATTCTTTTTTATTTTGATTAACAATTTTTTTAAACTTTATTATTAAAAAATAAATTTACTAAAATATTTATAACTCATTGAAATACCACTTTATATTAATTTTAACATCAAAGACAATTAGGTCATTTTATATTTTAATCTATTAAATTTAATTTTTTATTAATCGCATCAGTCAAATCATTCACAAACTTTTACAAAAATTACTCTCAAATACACTCTACTATCACCCCCAAATCCTTAAAAAAGAACAACATAAACCTCACATTCTAATCAACCCAAATCAATCATCTTTCTTTCCCTCAAATCATCACTCACATAAGAACACACCCTTAGGTTGTGTTCGCTTGAGAAGATGGATTTGAGAGAGAGTGTGGTGATTGATTTGTGTAGATTTGAGTGGATGAATATGCGTGTTTTTTTAGAGGATTTAGAAGGTAAAATGAGTGGATTTAGAAATGAATTTTGTGAAAGTAGGTGAATGATTTGAGTGATGTGATAGATTAAATAAAAAATTATAATAAATAAAATTTAAAAATTACTAAAATACCCTCTATAATAAAATTATACAAGATCATTCTTAAATTAATTAAAAATATTATATTTTAAAAACTATTATTTAATAAATTTTAATAAAAATAAATTATATTAAATTATTATTATTATTTAATAATTACTATCACTTCAAATTATTATTAATATTATTACTAATAATTATTATTATCATATATATATATATATATATATATATATATAGAGAGAGAGAGAGAGAGAGAGAGAGAGAGATATAGATAAGACAAGACTTATACGGTTGGCTTTGAATAAAATGAGGTTATATGGGTAAATTTTGCATTGATCCTCTCAAATCTTCTCTATAGTGGAGGAATGAACTTTTATCTTTATCCCGCAAATTCATCTGTGTTAATATCTCAAAACGAACACAAATTCTTTTTGTAATCTTCACAATTCAGTTCATTGGCTGGATTCACTCGTACGAACACGCCCTTAATCTTCCTAATATTGCAATTATGAGCTTTTGGTATTGATTAAGTGAATTAGATCTCTTAATTATTTCAATTGTGTGACCAATGTATCACACTAACAAATGACATAATAAGAAGAAAGACACAAGTGTTTATTTGTCACTTGCATACAATGATAATGTGACATACATGAATAAAATAAAATATTTGAAAAGTGTGAAAAATGGGAGTGCAATCCTAATAATACACATCTTTAAAATCATTTAATTAGTGAAATAGTTTGATTGAGATAACACAAACTAGGCTATTCGTAGCTATTTTAACACATCAAACCAAACAAACTAAAAATATTAATCTATCTCATTTATGATACCAACTAAAAAGTTGAAAAAGAAAGAAGAGAAATAAGAAATATTCTTTTACTTCCTGAAAGTTATTTAAATTAAAAAATAGTAAAAAAAACTTAAAATATATTAATAATGTAGACTAAATTTCATTTGAATGTAATATTCTTACTAAAGAAATTGGGTAATAAAATAAAGTAATAACATAGATTTGATTTTTCTTTAAGAATACTAAAAAAGTAATAAGTTAAACGGTAAACATTTTAAACCAAATTACTTAATTAAACTTTGATTTTATTAAAATATTAGGTCAACTAGTTAATTTATCTCACTCCACCATATTTTGTGTTAGGCAGGGTATACTCGAAATTAGTGGCTTAAAAATACATGGTTGAAATTGTTAGGGTTTTATGAGTTGTACACATCACCAAAAATCTAACTCCTTTTGCATTTATTAATTCGACACGTGAAATATATATATATATATATATATATATATATATATATATATATATATATATATATATATATATATATATATATATAACTGAAATTATATATTATCACTAAAAAATACAATAACAATTGAAAGGATAAAACTATTTTAATCTTTACATATCTATTAGTTGTAAATTTTTATATCTATTAATTCGTAATTTTTTGTATTATCCAACAAGACAATAACTTAAATTACAAATTTACTAGGATAAAAAAATCACATACTTCCTCTTCTTCTCTTCCTCTTCTCCTTGTCCCACCATCATTGTTGTGTCAACCATTGTCACCTCAGTTCATCATCTCCTCCCCCTTCGTCCTCTTTTTCTATTCTCTTCCTTTTCCTCCTCCACCTTTCGACAACCACATTGCACCTATATTGCACCTCCGGCTCGTCACACTAAGTTGTCGTCCTTGTCACCGTCGCGTCTTTAATACCACCACCAACTCCGACCTCCTTCTCCTCCTCCACCTCTCCTCATCCTCTTCTTCTTCTCATCCATCTTGTCTTAATATATAAAAATCTTCATCAGATATGACAAAAACTTTGTCACTCAATTTATCGAGGAATTTACCGATAGAAAAATCTATGAGAAATTAGAAATATAATTTACCAAAGGAATTAACCTTCAGATGCGTTACCTACAAATATTTTTGTTGATAATACAAATTTTAATTTACCTACAAATATTTTTGTTGATAATACAAATTTTAGTTTACTAACAAATCTTATTGACAAAAATATTTGTCAGTAATTTATCTCTAATCAATATGAGATCTCTAATATTAAAAATTGTTAGAAATCCAAATATAAAGTTTAAGTCGTAAATGAGAAAGTTGAGTGTTATATAAAAAAAACACATAATGTAACGTCCCATTTAATTATTAAGCAAAATTAAAAGAAACGTCACATGCGGATAGATAAATAACGTAGTCCTGGGGTCTCATACACAACCCCTACAATTATAGGCACACCACGATGTCAAGGGAACTAGATAAAAGTCTAACAGGAGGAATAGAGTATTAAAGAGTCAAACAATACATGGGCCCTAGCCCTAACAAAACCAAAGGAACGTGAAGTCCAGCCCAAAAGACTACGCAGCGGGGTCATCTCTCCTCTGCTGACCATGAGTGCCTCTCGCATCTGCTCCCATCAACAAAGTGATGATCATCGCAAGAGTAGAAGGACAACATACAGAGCAAATAAACAAGCAAAGGGTAAGCTAGAGCCAAAATCAGTTCATCAAAAATAATCAGATACATATTCACAGTCCATTTCACTAATATCACACAAGCATGTTAAGACCTTCCAAACAATACACTAAGACTCGACTCATCCGGATACATATAACCTAGTCGGATTTAGCGGACGCTTGCACTTGTGGTGGATACCTCTGCTCACCCCCGAGCTATGTGTTACAAGTGTTACAATGAATCAATTTCCCTCATCACAAGGTTAGCCCTTAATGAATTTCAAGCCTCCTGCTACTCTCACCACAGGAGTCAGTCCGCTCTAAGTGAGACTAACTGACTCCTTAGAGTGTCAGGATGCGATCCTTACCTTGAATCCTTACCAAGTTATATAGATGGGGCACCACCATGAACACCCACTAACAGGGACCATGGGATTACGTCCCGACCACTGAAGCACGACCCTAAAGTCCCACCTAGAGACTTCAAGGAATTACGTACTGACTCCATACCAATTATATACACAAACAGCCAGGCAATAATACATACATCTTGTTTAGAAATTCTCATTCCAACTTCTGTAACCAACCCTCATTTATCACAGGTCGAATCAATGCCAACTCGTTATTCCCAACCATATATAAAGTACTTCCTCTCACACCAATACCATGTCATATTGATACCAACCATCTCATTGAAATCACATGCCAAGATTTATCCAGATTCATCATTTACAACCCACACACACCCTTATTCATGCAAATCCACTCATTCATAGTTTTGACATAGCAATCCAACCCAACATGTATTAAACACCCACAAACAAAGATGGAAACAACACCCCTGCCTCATCTCGCCCAATTCTCGCTCAGGCCGCGAGGTTTCGCTCAGGCGAGAGGGACTCTCACTCAGGCGAGCTCCCCTCGCTTATGCGAGAATTCAACAATTTGGGACAGGGCCATTCGCACTATCTCGCTTAGGCGAGTTCCCTTCGCCTGAGCGAGGCAATCTCTCGCTCAAAACACAAACCACCCGCCTAGGCGACGGTTCACGCAAATAGTGTGGGCGAGTCTCTGCCAGCCTCGCTTAGGCGAGCCTGACTCGCCTGGGCAAGATTATTAGCTCCCGCCCTTGATCTCATCTGCAGCAAGCACGTTTTTGCATCCAAACACCCCCACAAGGTACCCCACAAGTTCAAAACAGCGTACAATCCATGCAACGGTAAATATACTCAAACACAGGCCAAACATAACGTAAAAACTCGAAACCCTAGCTTCCCTTACCTAGAAAAGGGCTAACAGCTGGGTCCTTGGGTACGAACAGAGAAATACGACAGCTTCTAGAGTAGTTTAGCGAGCTGGAAACAAAATGAACATTATGAAACGAAGCTACCTAGCACGATCCCAGTTGGAACTCGAAACAACAGTGCTAAACAAGAGAAGTATGGGATGAGAGGCAACTTACGCGGGACGGAACTGGCTCAAACAAGCGCGACGGAGGCCAAAGACTGAACCCTAGCGGAGATGATTGCGGCTGCTCAAAGGGGTAGGAGATTTGTTTCAGCAAAATGAGAGGAATGAGTGGTTAGGGCAGACTTAGGGTCTGTTTTCCCCTTTGGGTCAGCCCTAAGGCCCAAAGGTTTGGGGCAGCCTTTAAGATAAAAAGGGCAGATAAAAGAAGTGGGTCTTACACATAAATTCATTGTCTTAAAGTTTTGAATTAGAGATGATGTCAATTTGGATTGAACTTATGTTCCATTAATATTGTATCTTTTTAAGATTCATGAAAGAATTATAAATAATTGTATACATTTACGTATATGTTATCGATCTAAATTAAACTTATATCTCATTCATGATTCATAATGTATATTCCCGAGATCCATAAAAAATTATAAATAATTATGTATATTTGAGTATCTGTGAATCCCCACCTTGAAAATATCTAAAAAGTGGTATACTTCAATCAAATATTGCATGAATAAGATAAAAAATATGTAAGGTATTGATGGATATAGGTGTGGGACTGGGAAACCGCATTGGGTGGTTAGCATGAATGCAAGCATCAAAACTGAAAAAAGTGAAAGTGAAAGTGAGGAAGCAAGTTGTGTATGTTTTTGGTGTGGAAAATCAATATATGACCAACTGGTGCCAACTCTACCTGTGCACCGTTTCCAAATTCCACCCTTTCTTTTCTTAACCGTTAACGTACTTTTCTTTCTCGGAAATTGGATTCTACATAGATTTAACTCCATAAGGATATAGATTATGAATAATAATAACAATGAAAAATATTATTTTTATTTATGCAAATAAATTTTTTTATAAATTTAAAAACTTTCGATTTGTCCAAAATCCTCTTTAATTAAATAGTTTTTTTTTTTCAAAAGTTGTGTTTATTTTATTTTCGAAAAAAAAATCATGTTAGTTAATTTAAAAACTCTATCAAACAGTCTTTCATATTTCTATCCCTAATATGTGAGTTATTTGATGGAAAATTTACTTTAATCAATCCTATATTTTGTTTACTGCTGTGTGAAATTATCTTTGATGCATATTCGTGTTTTATAAAACCATTAAATTTAAATTATGTATAATAAAAAACTGTTGAAAAACTAATCAAAAGCTAAAAAAGGTGTTATAAAAGGTTGGTTGATTCTTGAAAAATATTAATTAGTTTGCTCGCATTAGACAAAATTATTTATTGAGATTGTGACAAATGTCAACAAAAAAAAAAATACTTATATATATATATATATATATATATATATATATATATATATATATATATATATATATATATAAACTTTATATAATTTTAATCTTGTTTTATTCATTCTTCTCAGAATATTTATAATATATATTTTGGATGAGTTTTAAACTCTTACGTAATTTTTTTACTATAAATAAATTATTTTAATTATATTTTTAGTTTCAAGAACTGTAGATTGGGCATTACTACTGGTGTTCAAAAATAAAATGAAGATTTAAATACTAATTTAGTCTTTATTTATATTTTGGATGAATTTTAAATTCTTACGTAACTTTTTTATTTATAAATAAATTATTTTAATTATATTTTTAGTTTAAAGTATTGTGCATTGGGTATTATTACTGGTGGTTAAAAATAAAATAAAGATTTAAATATTAATTTAATCTTTATTTTGTTGAGTTTATTTAATGTAGTTTTAATATTTTTTTAGTGAAGTTTCATTTTTCATAAATTTAGTCATTTTGATAACCGGTCAAATAGTTAAAGTCACATCAATTGAATATTAGTTTGTGGTTTTTTTGTTATTTTGTTTTTTTTAATTTTAAAAAATTATTTATTTGTCAAGTTAGTATCGTGTCACGTGATCATATTAGTATCACATGTTAGATGTGTCATTATCTTATATTTAGTTCAATTTATATATTAAAAATGTCTCATGTATATACGGTATACATGAGAGATGTATTAGTTTTAATATGTTTTTTAATGAAGCTTCATTTTTCGTTAATTGTCTTTTTTGTAACGGGTCAAATAGTTAAAGTCATGTGATCTTGGTATCAAATCATGATCTTTTTTGTTATTTTTTAAATTTTTCTTAATTTAAAAAAATGTTTATTTGTTAAGTGAGCGTTATGTCACGTGGTAATATTTGTGTCACGTGACAATATTAATGTCATGCGTCAGTGCCATGTGTTATTATCTTATATTTAATTCAATTTTTATAATAAAAATGTCTCATGTATATAAGGTAAGAAGAACATATGCTATGTTAAAATATCACTGCATAAATAAAAGTGTATTTTAGCGGCCATTTCTTTTCGGTAAATAAAAGGCTTCAATTGGTCTTAAACACCTCTAGCAAAAATCTTAGTCACAAAACAGTAAACAATTAATGTTTAATTCAGTTGCTAAACAACCATCGAAATTTTGATTGTTAATCGATCAATAAAGAATTAGTCACCTTCAAATATAAGGGACTAATTAGTGAATAAAATATATTAATATGTTTGATCATAAAAGAAAAATATATCGAACCCCTTTTTGTCAAAATTTTATTAAAATTGAAAAAAAAAATGATCGCTAATTCAATCATAGATATATGATAATATAGCAACACATAGGTTTTGAGCGCTAATGGATATATTTTTTATTTTGATTAAAATAATTTTGGTGACTAAATCAATGATAACAAATAAAAACATTTAGCTACTATAACATATTTTGGTGTTTAATCGGTGACAAAAAACTAAATATTTAGTGATCAATATATTTCGATGCTTAAAAATTGTATTTGAATGTTAGTAACAAAAATATTGGTGACTAATTTTATATACATGACTTTACCTACTTATAAAAAATATTTTTATTTGCTTATAAATAATTTTCTAATTTACTTGATGCTAAAAATATTAATACATTAAATAATAGTCAAGTCCCTTATGTATTGTAATAAAAAGTAACATAAAAATTAAAAATATACATATTACATGATCCAACATAAAGTTAGAATGGAAATAGTTCCATGAATATATAAAGAAATGCATTAAGGTTTCAAAAATAATCTATGTTAATTTTCACTACAAAGTTTGAACCTATTTGTATTAAAATCCTTGAAAGAGCTGGGTCCATTAATTTTAGACTATATATATATTCGATTATTCTCTTTTTCTATATCAAACATGTTTCCACATAAACTTTTGATTACGTGTTAAGATGTGTTAGCTTAGCTACTATAAAAAGGAAACAACATTTTCTTGATTTCTAATTTAACTTTTTCTGAAAAGACTTTCAATATTGTGGTAATCAACAACAAACAATACAATTATTGACACATAAGATATAAGTCAAAACAAAAAACTATAAGTAAAACTTTATCTAGTTTTATTAGTTGCGAACACGTGTCTTCCTTCTTCTTTTCTTGTTCAAAATTAAACATCATAATAAGCTGTGTATTTATAAAGAATAGAATACATGTTTAATAAATATTATAGGACAGAAGGAGAAAAATATATAATTTTTTTTTTAAATGTTTCTCTCTTAAAATGGAATTTCAAAAAAACATTGCAAATTACTTAAAATATATCTTGCTACGAATTTTCCCCAATTTATTGGAATAAAAACTACATAAAAAAAAAAACTGTTCCTCAAACACTGTTTCTAAGGTCAAACATAATCATATATACGCATTTGACCCATCATGATGATAAGATGAATGAAAGATAGTTTATATTATAAGAATCAATCTCAATAATGAAAGATGCTTCATGTAGAACATAACTCATTCAACATAAAATTTATGAAAAATAATAAGAATTTTTATTTCACATTTTGCCAAACAACGAGAGATAAATTTCAGAGTCTTAGAAGGAAATAGTATCAATACTTGCATGTTTTTAAATATATACTGACCTTTTTATGTCTTTTTTGATAAAAAATATTATGATCATAAACTAGTTAATTTAATGTTTATTTATAAAAAATTCTGAGTAAATTTTTTTCCCTCCATATATATTTAATGAACTATAATCTTTCATACTTTATATTTATTTATTTTATTTTAATAAAATTTTATGTAATAATAAATTATTAATGGACTTTGAATGTCATATCAAAATTTATAGTAATATTTAAGATGAAGTTATTTGAAAAAAAAAATAACACACATAATATCCCTCACCATTATTTCTTAAACAAAAAGTAAAACAACAGTAATTATATATTTAATATAAAATTTCAAAACACAAATATATATTTTTAATAGTTAATTGATTTAATCTACAAAATTTTCAATAATTAATACCATACTTTGTTTTGTATAAAAGGATAAGGCTAACATAATGAATAATGAAGCATGATTGATGATGATAACAGGGTCAAAATTCGTTTTGAAGAAGGAATCAATTGCAGCCAATGGGGGTGGAGGAATGGATAGACATCATAATAAAAAATGTAATTTTATGATGATGACAAGTTTTGGATTTCAAAATGAAATAGCATCAGAATTTGTAAGAAACAAAGTTTCTTATTTCAAATTCAACCAAAGTTGCATTGCTGTTGAACTTGCATTGAATGCAGAAAATAATTTGAACACATCTTGACTGTTACAGATGGAATGACTTATTGCACCAAAAGTTTTTTAAAAAATAGACAAATTAATTAAATTTCACATAATTATAAATTTTTTAAAATATATATTTAAAAATGTATGTTTGGAGTTTAAAAGTCATTTTAAATTAATATTTGGTGGATAATATTTATTTTAGAAGTTATAAAATAAATACTTCTCTTTTCTAATATTTAATCAATAATAATCATATTCTTCTAATTTTTGAAAGACGCTCATATCACCAATTCTTCTAGATATTCTATTAAAAAAATATATAATTTAAAAATATTGAAAATTTAAAAAATTCAAGTTTTAAAATTTAAAAATTAAATATTATTTACAAGAAAAAAACAAATGATTTAATCATGTGAAATTACAAGAGCTTTTAAATAACATTCATTTTTTTTTTCACAATTTTAAAATCGTTATTTTTATCTCTTATATATTAGGAAAAGATCACTTTTATTCTTTGTTTTATCTATATTTATACTTATATTTTTATCACCATATTTATATTTGTATTAAAATCATATATTAAATATAATAATAAGTTAATAAACTTAATTATACATTTATAACCATTTATTTATTTTTTATATTAAAACATTATTTTCACCAAAATATAATTTCTATAATTTTGTAAGACATTTATAATTTAGTCACAATATAACTTCTAGACGGGATTATCTTTATGATAATAAAATATTAAAAATAATTTTAAAAAAATTAGACTTAAATATGTTTTTAAATTTTATTTCAGTCTTTATAATTTAATATTCATATTTTTAGTTTATATAATTTGTAGAAAAATTATTTTCATATTTATGCCCCAACGTTGTGTTCTTAAATTGTCAAAATATCTATTTGAGAAGAAGAAAGATATTATGTATATGATAATAAGAATGTAAAATTAAAATAAATTGTTATATAAATAGTTGGTAGTAGTTATTCCTGTGACGTCCCATTTTAATAGATTACTCTACCAAATAAAGCATTACAAAATTTTGATACCGAGAACCAATCAGATTAACATGAAACGTACGAAAAGTAACTATTACAGTCATCCATAGGAGTACTTAGAGGAAAACCTGGGCATACAACCATGCCATAAGAAAACACAATTCTAAAAGTTTAACAGTCTTGCAAAAGGGTTGCCCTCAAGGCAACTAATACAAAAAGGCCTCATGGCCACGAACTACTCCTAAGACATCCAAGCAAGGAAATCTAGGCCGCACCGCTGCGTCTCCCGGATCCATCTCGAACCTCCCTCTCATCTGCTCCCACCAGAAGGTGATCATCGCAAAAGAGAAAACATAACAGAAACAACACAAAATGCAAGGGTAAGCTAGTGCAATTTAATCTTATCATGATCCAACAGACAAGTACTTAAACATTCCTTAACATGCAACACAACCGGCACAAAACATCATGTTATAGCAAACAAACAGGACACTATGACTCAATTATCCGGATAAATATATTAAGATCGGATTCACTGGACGCTTGCACTTGTGGTGGCCTCTACTGCTCTGCAGAGCCATTGCCAATGGGTTTCACCCTACCACACACAAGGTTAGCCTTTAAGCGTCTAAGGCCATTATCCTGCCA
>Ga0214542_1005563_pt1 | contig 23850 bp, 16 predicted proteins | sample CNSS1metaG_FD_160096 | JGI IMG/M metagenome (GOLD analysis project Ga0214542, IMG submission 160096) | Root nodule microbial communities from cowpea collected in UCLA plant growth center, Los Angeles, California, USA - CNSS1 | ecosystem: Host-associated > Plants > Roots > Nodule | place: USA...
TTATCAAAAATTATTATATATAAATATATATATATATATATATATATATATATATATATATATATATATATATATATATATATATATACTATTACAATTCTTAAAATTGAAACAAACACTTGAATTTCTTTTTATGCATAAAATTTATTATCATTATAATTACAGTTTTATTTTATTATTATTAAAATATATAGAGAAACTATGATCTAAAATATATGAAAACAAACACCTCTGAAAAATACCCAAATACCCCTATTGATTTCGTTGACACGTGTCCAATTTAATGGTTTTTTGGTCACTTTAACTCCTTCTGAGTATTGTCCGTGAAGTGCAGTGGTATTTTACCAAAAAAACCCTGTTGAGCAGTCAGGATTATATGTTATTGTATAGATATTTAGGTAATTTATGATTTCCCGCCTGTTTAAGGGTTAATGGAGGGATTATTGTGCATGAGTTGATTGATGTTGCATGCATTAAACTCTCAGCTCAGATACTTTCAAATTTTGTGTATTTTTAAATACAGATGTGTTGTGTTGTTTGTTTCGTTGTTTGCGTTTCTGCTTCTTTTTTCTTCCACTTTCTGAGGTATGTATTGTTGATATCGTTTTACATTTGGAGTTTGGGTTTTGTGAGGTTCGTTCGTTTCCAGTATATTGTTGGGGTTAGTTTTGTTGTTATTGATATTGAAGATGTTTTGCATTTTGTCTAGGTTTTGTTTTTCCCAGGTTCATTAGGAGTTTTCTTCTTCCAGTTTGCTGAGGTATGTATGAGTTTCAGTTCATTTTTTTTTAAGTTCTGTGTTGTGTATTTATTGTAGATTTTTGGTTTTAACTCAGTACCTTTTGTCTACGTTTTGGTTTTCCGAGTTTGATCAGGAGTTGTGTTATTCCAGTTTAGTGAGGTCTATACGAGTTTATGTCATTATTTTGTGTATGTATTTTCACATTTTCTGACGTTTGTGTTTCAAAAGTTAAGGTTTGGAAATGGCGAGGAAATTTGATATGGTCAAAGATATCGATGAGAAGAAAGAAACGTTGAAGCTTGTTGTTCGAGTAAAAGACTTGTGGTTTGTTCAAAACTGGGATACCAGTCGTCATATAGAACTGATTCTTTTGGATCAGAAGGTAAAAAAATTTCGTTGTTCTTTATATTTTAGATCTGGAATGATTTTTTTTTGTTAACTTTTTTTGTCAGGGTTCCATGATTCCTGCAATGGTAAAAAAGGAAGATTTAGGATTGTGGGAAGAAAAGTTGGTAGAGGGCCAGACATATATAATGCATAACTTTAAAATCTTGAAGAACCAAGGACAATTTCGTGTTTGTGATCATCCTTACAAGTTATTGTTCATAGGAGCAACCACTATTAAAGAACAAGCAATTTCAAGCATTCCAGTAAGTGTTTAAAATTTTAAAAGTATCGAGGATATAGTTGATGGAAATTACGCTGCTGATTTATTGTATGGTATGTTCATGTAATGTTTGATCATTTAATGAGTTGTGTGTCTTTAAATGTTCAATTATTTATTGGATCATGTTTATAATGGTTTTAAATATTATTGGAGTGGTGAACAATGTGAGGTGTAATCCTCAGTCCAAGAATGTGGTGTTTCATATAAGGGATTTCAGGTTAGTGATTTAGTAATTTCATATAACAATGTGGTTTCGAATATTACTTCATATTCATAAACTGTTGTGGTTTCCTTTTGTAGCTCTGCTGTGATTGGGTGTACCTTGTGGTTTTTTATTTGATAATTTGTGGTTTTTTGGTTTTGTCTGTGCTGATTTTGTTTTTCCTTTAGGATGGTGGCCAATGTCAATTTCAAACTCTTGGAATGGTTCAAAGTTGTTAATGGGTGATGAATGTGCTGAATTGGTACGATTCAAGGAGCAATGGATAAAGTATGTAATTGTTAAGTTTTTTAATCTCTGCGATATTGTTTATCATTAATTGTATGGAAATGACTTTCATATTGCTATTATAGACGATTTGGAAATGTGGTTAGTCCGAGCCAAAAATGCAGCCAGCTGAGTTCACCTTCCCAGTATAGTGAACATGAAAAATTTATGTATAAAGCTGTTGTGAGTACGATATCTGAAATCACAACTATGAAGGAGGTAATGAATTACTTATTATTTGTTTTTGTTACATTTCTTTCAATTTTTAGATTGTGCATTGTTGTAATTTTGTTTTTGTTTTTAAAATAGGAACAATATTGTGTTACAGTTGCAAATACTGTGAAGTTTAATTTAGGAAATGATGGATGGTGTTATCCAATATGCAATAGTTGCAGGAAGAAGACTGATGAAGTAGGTGCTTTTAAGTGTGTTCTCTGTGGCTTTGATAATGAAAAACATGAAATTAGGTTTGTAATTGTTTTTTAAATTTTACATCTTCAGCGATAGTTTGTTTGTTTGAATTTACTAAATCCACTTCTTGTAGATATAAGTTGGAATTACAGGTGACTGATGGGTACAATTATACCAGTTTTGTGTTATGGGATCAAGACTGCAATAACTTGATTGGTGTATCGGCTGTTGAGTTAATGAATAAAATGATCGAGGTAATATTACCATCTTTGTCAATTACAGTAATTGACTTTTAGTATATAGAAGACTGATGATTTTTTGTTTTTCGTAGGATGGGGAGGACGATCCCAAATGTTTTTCGGAGGATCTAGATGTTTTGCTGGGCTGTCCACTTGCTTTCAAGGTTAGAGTTCAACCAAATAACAGATCCTCATCGGTGATGAAAACTTCCAGCAACCCTGAAACTATTGCTTGTATTAGAAGCAAACTTGAGACAAAGATGGTAAGTCATTTACTTCAGTCTTTTAAATTTGATACTGTAAAAGTTATTAATGATGTGTTGGTTGATATGTAGATTAAAGAGTCCAGTGGTGAAGGTACATGTGATTCCAGTTCTGAAGCAAACTCTAAGGTGGGATTGCAAACAGAAAACGTTGAGCATTTGATATTTCAATAATTGGTTCTTATTGATTGATTTTATGTTGTGGTCATTATATTTTCAATGTGCAGGGTAAAAAGTCTTTTGGTATAGCTATTTGTGATTCTAATAACGAAGCTGAAACGATTGGTGTGATTTCATACGGATCTCAGGTAGATTTCGAAGAATAAATTAGCATTATGATAGTAATTGTTGTGATTCTGATTGCATTATGCAGAATGATGCATTATGTGGTTTTTTATTGAAATGACAGGCTAAAGACTCTAGTCCAACAGGTGTATCTAGATTTAGTACCAGAAGTAATGCTGTTGGTTTGATTCAAACTGAAGCTAATGCAAAAAAGGTATTTGTAATTGAAACTATTTTCTACTTTTTCGTGTTTGTAAAATTTGGATAAGGTGGTCTAATGAAAATGATAGGTTCAGGATTCCAGTCCTACAATAAAAGGTGCATCCAGTACCCAATTAAAAAGGATTGGTGTGATTAGAAGTGCATCTCATGGGACAAAGATATTTGTATATTAATTTAATTTTGTATTTGGTAATATTGTATTTATCATAACCTTTTCTATTTCAATTGCAGATTATAGAGTCCAGCCCCACAGATATATGTGTTTCCACTACCCAATCCAAAACTGTTGGTTCGAGTAAAATTGCGGCCCTTAAAGGAAAGGTCTCTGCAATCTATATATTTCTATAGTTATCTTGTTATTTTAAATTTGTGATGTGCTAAACAATTTATTATTTAATGAATAGGATAAACAATCCACTGCTAAAGCAACTTGTGAAGAGAATACCGAAGCTGACATGTGCATGGTAAATCGTTATATCAGATTTCTTTTTATTATGGAATGTTTTCTTCATGGTAAATGTATGGTCATATAGAAATATTGTTTTATATGTTGCAGTTGACTCTGAGTACCTCAAGAGATAATGATCCATATATTGACTACTGTGTTACTCCCAGAAAGGAATTGTTGTTGGACTTCAAAGTTGAATGTGACCACCTCGACGATATACCAAGTGCAGAATTTTCCAGGACTAAAACTAAAAAGCGAATCAAACAGGAAAAGCAGTAGCGTGGCCCACTGATATATGTACATATACCTATTTTGGAATTATATGGTGTAATTGGAAAGCAAAAGAACATTAGTCGTTTTTTTGATGAATTTGGGATTTTGGTTGTCCTTGGTAATGATGAATAAACAATGGATTTATTTTTGTACTCCAAAATAGTATCCTGTAAATTTCTAATATTATTTAATATAATTTACAGTATCTATTTCAGATATGTAATATAATTTACACTATCTGTTTGATCAACAGTCTTGCAAATTATTATTATGGTATAAATTTGTTTTATTATTTCCAATATATGTTAATCATTACCCTTACAAATTATTGGTATGCTGCAAGATTTGTTGTATTGTTTCCAGTATCTTTGTAACTATTAGTCCTACAAATGTGTTTAAGCAATTCTGTGGTATCATTAAATACGTAAACGTGTCTCCATATTTTAGAATATACAATAACATTTAAACAATTATAAATAACCTTTAGACATCGTAAAGCATAAAGTATGAATAGTCAAAGGCAAAAAATACAAAAATATCATTATATAATATACCAACAAAACCATTGTTCTTTAATTTAAAAACTGACAAAACATAAATATAGTTCTTATAGTTCCAAAATAAGCTATAAACATGTGGGTCTATATTTCTACTTCCATTACATTGATAAAGAGAGATAGGTCCCTGTCTACACCAAATTGGATTATAAATCCTTCCTTGAATCCGTTCTGAGTGCAGAAATCTTTCCAACCATGAGTTATGTAACAATCTCTGTTACTTTTGCCTGACCATCGAACTGTGCAAGGCCAACAGTCACCTTCAGCATTTACCAATAAGTGGCGCTTTCTATTCTTAACCAAAGCCTTTAATGCAAATTCAGATTCCAAGTACTGAAAAAAGAATAAAAATGGTTGTAATTAGAACACATGAAACAATATTAGATCATAACATAACATGAAATTTAATGATGTAATACCAATGATGATGACTTGATATCATGAGCAGATAAACATTTTGCCATGGAATGGTAAAAATCTACAGGGTCATAACCTGGATTACTGCTGCTAACCAATTGGGGAGTATAATCCATCTCAACCCCATGATAGTAAAAAAGCTTAAATAAAAAGGTATTTTCATCTACATAATTTAAATGTATTATTTTGTTGGATAAGAGGCCGTAGTACTGTGATATCTCTAAGACCCCATTACATATCACCAAGTCTCTATTGTCAGACCTCTGGATACCAACATCATGTTTTTTTGGCAGGGATCAATCAGGTGAACCTTCTCAAACTACAATTGATGTCCCCAGAAAATAACAAATGTGTCGTCCAACCGAATTGTATTCTACGCAAGTTAATATATTTTAAATAATGAGGATAAAGAATACAAACCAAAAAGAAGAATGTGAAGTCTAAAATATTACCTCAGAGACCAATAGCTCCGATTCAAAACAAGTCAAAAATCTTGAAGAAGACAAAGGTTGTTGTGGAACAGGAACCATTGTGGATTCAGGGTAGTCTATTTCTTTCATAGGCAAATTGAAAATCTGAAACTGAAAGTACCGGTCTCCACAGTAAAGTATGGCTAACCAGTACAGATCATTCAACTTATAAAAATTTGCATGTTCACGGGCTATACGGAAACTTCTAGTTTAGATCATGGAGTCTTCAAATTCAACCATAATATAGTTCCCTACCGGATCCCGAAAATAGTTGGTGCCCATTAAAAACTTTTCTCCCCAGTAATGGAAGAACGTTTCGTTAAACTGAACAAATTCCTAAAGAAGAAACTCAAAATCAAAGAAAGTCACGATTTTTATTCATGTTTCTCATCAAAAAGTTGAAAACTTTGTTAAAGGTTCAACCTTTTCCAAGATTCTAACAATAAGAGAAGGTTGGTAGACAAGTATTCAAACATAAGTTCATTGCTTACCCATTCGGGATACACCAACGTCATGGAAGTCTGGAACCAATTTTTGAAGGAATACCGTGTGGCAGAAGACTTCTCCTTGCGATCTGAAATCCTCATTGCAGAAGATGAAGGGTGAGTTCGAAAGATATTTAGGAAAAATGCAAAGTTAAGAGTATGTATAAATGGGAACCATCGTGACGATTTGTGAAAATGGAACCTTCTACGATAACACTTTTCATTTAAATATTTAAGTTAACGTTAGATAATTTTTCAAGAAATGAAAACTTAATTAATCGATGTTGACATTTGGATAAAGTACATTCGGAATGACTTTTAGAAGTTGAACTGTCCCCATGCTATACAATCAATCAATTCTATAATAAAGGATCAAATAAAATAAAATGAATAAGAAGATTTAATTTGGCGCGAATTATTCATGCACCCGAAAAAAAAAAAAGATATTTACAGAGTTTTTGTTTTGAAGCTTGCAAGAGGGGAAAAGTAATAACACAGAACAAACACTACATTATGATAGCTCTAAAGGAGAATGCAGTTCAGAACTGAAGTACATGAAGTTTGAGGTATTATAAACATCTTTTATTACTACAAGATGATACGCATATTCAATAACATCTATGACATAGTACTTTGAATGTTTTGTTTTTGCTGGAAGTTCTTCATCTTATCATTTCATTGTGAAATTGCTTCTAAAATATTATTTTATTAATGATAATAAATAACGTTTTATGTGCTGGTAGAAATTTTGAAGTGCTGATTTCCAGCTTCAATGTCTTTTTAGACTTAGAGATTCATATGGTACCTGAATGTCTCCAATTTTTTTCTTTCAGTGACCAAATTTATTGTCATACTAGATAAGATGAATGATCCGAAATCTCAATCAGATCTTCCATGCTCAAATGCAAGACTGAAAAGAAAATTGATTCTTAAGGAAAATAAAATCAAATGTGGAGAAAGGAGTCAAAGTGTTAGTCTTTATAAAGACCAGCGTATCAAAAGGAATTGCACCCCACTATCTGATATAACAATGATGAATTTCCTGAATCAGGACATTCCAACAAATAATGATTTGCTAGGATACTATAATGGTCAAGCACACCTGGAAAAAACTAATGCAAGGACTTCCAGGTGCTTTCATCAGACTTCTCATCGTCAAAATCTACTTCAGAGGTTTGAAGTTACTACAGAAATGTCATTAGGGTTTCATTCTTCTTCAACAGAGCAATCATCTTGCCAGTCAGTGGGAAATAACTCTACAATATTTGAAAGTGAAGATGTAACCAATGAAAATATATTTTCAGGTTTATCTTGCTAAATTTGTACTTATAAAACTTATACATTGTAGATTTTTTTGTACTACTTTGAGTAAAAAAATATTTGTTTCAGATTCAGCCCCTTATGATTATCAAGTTATGGATGATGAATGTATTGAAGAGGATAACGACAATGCACGGATAACTAATCCAAGATAAGATTAAATTGAGTACTTAATGTTTTTATTGCATGTGCATTGAAGGACTTTTACTAAGGATATACTTTATTAAACACAATGTATGCAGATATTGGTGACCCAGTTTTCATATGCAAGGAATGCAAGGCGTATACGTGGTACGACGAAAGGATTAACAAGGGCAGAAGATCCGTGAATCCTACCTTCCATATGTGTTGCGGCAATTCTAGAAGACCCACCAATTCTTTTGCAACGTCTTTTATTTGCTAATGATTCAAAGGAGAGCAAAAATTATCAAACTCATATTAGAAGATACAATATGATGTTTACATTTACATCACCCGGTGAAAAAGTTGACACAACATTTAACAGTGGAAAAGGACCCCCTAATCTACGAATTCAAGGTCAATCTTGTCACCGAATAGGTAGCCTTTTGCCAGTACCCGGAGGACTTCCAAAATTTGCACAACTTTACATTTACGACACTGAAAATGAAGTTCAAAATAGAATGGAAAGTTTAAGGTACATGAACACTTCTTCTTTTGAAAGAAAAAATGCAGCAGAACAAGTCTTATTCAACTGTTACCTTTTGCAGGAATCAAGATAATATTGATTTGGAACTTGTGAACAAAATAAAGAAGATGCTCGATGAATTCAATGTTCATGCCAAATCTTTTAGAATGGCAAGGGACAGATATAGAGACCAGCCATTTGATGACTTGAAATTGAGACTTATTTCAGATAGGACAAAAGATGGAAGGATATATAATGTCCTCAATGTTTCAGAAGTTGCGGCTCTTATAGTTGATGATGTAGATACAGCTTCAGGTAGAGACATCATAATGGAAAAGCAATCGAGGAAATTACAAAGAATTAATGAGTTGCACACGAGTTATTTAGGATTTCAATATCCTTTACTTTTTCCATATGGGGAGGATGGTTATAGACATGATGTTAGTCATCGTGATAAACCAGGAATTAATAGGAAAAGGAACAGACTAACAATTAGGGAGTGGTTCTGCTTCAGGTTGCAAACAAGACAGTCAGAAGCATTAACTTTGCTTAAATCTAGAAGACTTTTTCAACAATTCATTGTTGATGGATACACAATGATGGAATCTGAAAGATTGTCATTTATTAAATTTAATCAAAGCAAGTTAAGGGTTGATAAATATAATAACCTCTGTTAAGCTTCTAGCAGCTCACAAACTCAAGAGTCAGAACAAGGGAAAAGGGTTGTTCTTCCTTCATCTTTTGTTGGTAGTAGAAGATTCATGGACCAATTATATTTTGATGGAATGACAATTTGTAGTTTCATGGGATTTCCAGATCTCTTTATAACTTTCACATGCAATCCTAAATGGTCGGAAATTAGTAGAGCACTGTCAAAGTTAAAGCTATCTTCAACAGATCATCCAGATATAGTTTCAAGGGTTTTCAAAATTAAGTTTGAACAACTTCTTACAGACTTAACTAAAAATCACTTATTGGGCAAAACTATTGCATGTAAGTCATCCACTTATCATAGTGTCTGTAATATTATGCGCTGAAAGTAATCCTTTGCTGTTTAATTTGTATTTATGTATACAATAGAATTTCAAAAGCGCGGTCTACCTCATGCCCACTTGCTGATCTTTCTACATCCCAGCAGCAAGTACCCAACTCCTGACGATATTGACAAAGTCATCTCTGTTGAAATACCGTGTCCAATAAATAATCCAGAATTATATCAATGTGTTGAAGATCACATGATTCATGGTCCTTGTGGAACGGTAAACAGATCATTACCTTGCATGAAGAATGGGAAATGCTCACGCCAATATCCAAAAAGATTTCAAACAACAACTACAGTTTCTGAAGATGGTTATCCTCATTATCATAGAAGGAACGATTCATCAACTGTGTCTTAAAGTGATATTTCCCTAGATAATCGTTCTGTAGTTCCTTATAACCCACAATTGTTGTTAAAGTACCAAGCACATATCAATGTTGAATGGTGTAATCGTAGTACTTCTATCAAGTACTTATTCAAATATATCAACAAAGGTGATGACAGAATTACAGTTGCCATAGTTCCAGAATAGAATGAATCTTTTTTTACGAAACAACCAATGAATGAAATTAAACAATATCTTGATTGCAGATATGTATCTCCCTGTGAAGCATGTTGGAGAATATTTTTGTTTCCAATCCATGGACGAAATCCAGCAGTAGAAAGACTATTTTTCCATCTTGCAAGAGAACAAGCAGTATACTTTAAAGGAAAAGCAACAGTTTCAGAATCAATGTTTATAGGTTGGATGAAATGTAACAAGAAATACCCAGAAGCTAGGGATCTAACATATGCTGAATTTGTTTCCAAGTTTGTCTATGTCAAGAAAGATAGATATTGGAAGCCAAGGAAGATGGAAAATACTATCGGAAGACTTATTTGGGTACCTCCAAGTACTGGTGAAGTTTTTTATCTTAGGAGAATGCTAACTCATGTAAAAGGTCCAACATCATACGTAGATATTCGAACAGTTAACAATGTCACGTATTCTACATTTAGAGAAGCTTGCTTAGCTTTGGGTATTTTAGCAAATGACTCAGAATATGTTGAAGCTATAAAAGAAGCCAAAGATTGGAGTTCCGGAATATATCTAAGGAAACTGTTTGTTACTATATTGCTGTCAAATAGTGTTAATCGACCAGAGGAACTATGGAACAAAACATGGGAATGACTGTCAGATGGAATTCTCTACAGAGAGAAATATATCAAGAAATCCAGGTTATGTAACTATATAGTACTTGTCATTTATATAGTGTACAAGTACAAAGACATGTTAATTATTGTTTTGTATGCAGATCTAAACATTGGAGTGGAAATGCTGCAAAATCTAACTTTAGTGGAGTTAGAAAAACTTTTCGAAGCAAATAGAAGCAGTTTGAAATTCTTCCCAATAATGTCATACCCAAACGGTTTTTTAACAAAAAATTGTGGAAATAGACTAATATATGCAAAACTCAATTATGACATTGCAGAGCAACGAAATTTATTTCAATCAAACTTGAAATCAATGACAGGTTTGGATTTATTATTATTTGCTATTGTTGCATTTTAGATTAAGTACCCACTTTGAATAACAATTACATTACAGAGGAGCAGAAAAAAATATTTTACAAGATCAACCAGGTTGTTCTAAACAAAAAAGGAGGTGTATACTTTCTCTATGGATATGGAGGAACATGAAAAACCTTCATGTGGAAAACACTGTCAGCATCATTATGTTCTGAAGGTAAAGTTGTACTAACAATTGCTTCAAGTGGAATTGCTTCTCTTATATTACCAGGGGGAAGAACAACACATTCTAAATTCAAGATACCAGTACCAACACTAGAAAATTCAGTTTGTAACATTGAACAAGGATCTGAAGCATCTGAACTGTTAAAGAGAGCCGAACTTATTATTTGGGATGAAGCTCCAATGGCACACAAATTTTGTTTTGAAGCTTTGGATAGAACTCTAAATGACGTAATGAAGGGTTTGACAAAAGAGAATTCAGTTTTTGGAGGGAAAGTCATAGTATTTGGAGGTGACTTCAGGCAAATCCTACCTGTTATACCTGAAGGTACAAGATCTGATATTGTCAATGCCACTATTAACTCATCTTACTTATGGGACCACTGTGAAGTTTTGACATTGACAAAAAATATGTGTCTCCTACAACAAGGTTTGCAATCCACAACTGCATCCGAGATTCAAGAATTTTCAGATTGGATTGTTAAAGTTGGTGATGGTAAATTAGAAGAACCAAATGACGGTTTAGCATAAATCGAAATACCTAGAGAATTCCTAATTACAGATTTCAATGATCCTATAGAAGGAATTGTATCTACCACATATCCCGACTTAGTACACAAGTATACAGACGAATCATTTCTGCAGTGTAGAGCAATATTAGCAAGTAGAATTGAGACAGTCAATGAAATCAATGAATATATGTTATCACAAATTCCAGGTATGTAAATCTGCAACCTATACCTAACATATTTGAAATTTTTTAGTTTGGTATCACAAATATTATTACTAATGTAACAAATAATTAATGCAGGGGAAGAAAAAGAGTATCTTAGCTTTGATTCAGTAGATGAATGAGAATCTGCTTCAAGTGATGCTTACTGCGCTATAACTTCGGAATTCCTAAATTCACTTAGTACATCTGGACTTCCTAATCATAGAATCAAACTAAAGATTGGGGCTCCAATTATGCTTTTGAGGAACTTAGACCAAGCAAAAGGTTTGTGTAATGGAAGCAGATTGATCGTAACCAGGATTGCAAACCATGTCATAGGGGCTAAGTTGATTACAGGAAACAAAGATGGACAAGAGGTCTACATTCCGCAAATGTCTATGTCACCCTCCCAATCCCCATGGCCATTTAAGTTAATTAGAAAGCAATTTCCTATTATATTGTCATATGCAATGACAATAAACAAATCACAAGGGCAGTCATTAGGTTTCGTTGGATTGTATTTGCCAACACCCGTATTCAGCCATGGTCAACTCTATGTTGCAGCTTCTAGAGTTCAAAGTAAATCTGGGTTAAGGATATTAATCCATGACAATGAGAACAAATCATCCAGTACAACAACTAATGTTGTGTACAAAGAAGTATTCCAAAATGTATAGTTGATGTTTATCTAGCAATTTGTGTTTTTAATTAGAAACATATTTGTCAAACTGTTGATTATGATAAGATCTGTATTCAACCGTCCATTTTACAAAATATTGTTAAATATATAACCAAACAAATCACTGCAAGATATAAGCTTACTTTTTCTGGAGAAGAATCAAAGGAGTTGAATGCTCTTTGGAACCTCTTCCTATGAAAAAAGTTCGATATCAGAAATTGCATCAATGACATAAGTGTGGCCACTGTTAAATCGATGAGCAGAAAACCTGATAAAATCACAAACAATACATCCAGACAAACATATTTGTCAAAAATTTAATGTACTATGGTAATATATTTCCTCACTGATTTTCGAAAATGTTATTTATCACAATTTAACAAACAAATTCATACATATAAGACAATGTAAAGACTTACCAAGAACCACATAAACTTTCTTTTGTATCTCCATGTTTGGAATTGGTGTTAGAAGCTGATGAATTCAATGATATAAACACGTGAATCGAGTATTTTAGAATCTTTGACCCTTTATCATTTCTTTGTACTATAAGACAGCACATGACACACTGCATTTAAACCGAAACCTACTAATGGACCAGACTTGCTTTCTTTCGCGAAACTATACCCAATATTTACTTTATGTACCTCCATTATAAAATAACCATGAATGTGTTTATGTTTGTTTACCATAAAATAATCCAATATTATCCTTACGTCATTGGTTACATATTTATGTTCGTTCCTACCTACTTAATTAAACATTACTACACATAATAATTTATACTAACCGAAATGTTTGAAATCACAGTTTTCGAAACGTTTTATGAGTACAAAAACTTGGATTCCAAGAATTTTAATACACTTTATTTATAATTTATAATGGAAACATATAAAACTAAGAACCCAATTAAGTTCATTTATACGTATATTATATCAGAAAAAATAATTACATCAATAGTACATGAAAGAAAAATATAGAAATCCAAAGTGATTTTAGGATTTGAGAAATAAAAAAATTATATATCTTGAATTTGTAATTGTTAATGTCATATAATCAAAAAGACATTTACAATCCATTACAAAATATTTGGCCCAAGAAAAACCTACTTTTGATAAATTCGTTAATAGTAGTAATATTATACATTGCAGAACGTAAAACATATAGACGAAACCACATAAAATACATTAAATATAAACGAAACAGTATTCTGAATGTTCATAATGCTACAATCTTAAAAACCTAAGTTCTTACATACACCTTGGAAAAACTAAACCTTAATTACATGGATGACATTTTTCTGCTGATTATCGATCACAAACTTCAGTTCATCACCTGCAGCCAATTGATTCTCCTTGCAGAATCTTTTCCATCCACAAGTGATATAGCATTCAAAGGATGTCCTTCCAGTCCATCGAATTCTGCAAGGCCAAAACTTGGAAGTTGAAATGGTAATGAAGTACCTCCTGCGTCCCTTCTCCAAGAACTGTCTAGCAAAATCCGAGTGTAGATACTACAGACATTCACAAAATATCAGACAACAAATGGAAAACGAAATACTAAGAATAAAAATAAAACTATGAACAAAAAAAAATACCAAAGATGATGTTTGAACATCATATTTCGTTAACTTCTTCACCAATCCATCAAGAGAATTAAGAAAGTCATGACGATTGACAGCACCAACGTTGTTTACAATACCACCAGAGTCATTGTTCAAACCAGCAACCGACTCCCTCTCATAAATCATTTATACTCCATCAACAAAGTAAATCTTGTAAAGAAAAACATTGTTTCCTATATAATTTAAATGTAGGTAAACCTCTTGGATGAAACCATAATACTTGATGAACTCTGTCAAACTGAACAAAATAATGATCCCATCTATGTTTGTGTCCAGATAAAGCTCGAACTTTTTGTATATAGGATCATATAATTGAACTTTGCGATCAAGTTTAAGTTGATCTTCACAAAATTTTTGAAACTCCTCAGGAAGGAGTATATATGGCTTTTGACAAACATAAAAAACAAATCAATACAAATCCAAATAGAAATCTGCAAATGGTAAATAAGATATGAACAATGATACCTTAGACAACTCTAGCTTGACTCTGAAAGATTGGAAAAATCTCGGAGAACAAGAAAAACTGGATCTTGAAGAAGACGACGACAGTTCTACCAAAGGGTACTTGATTTCATGCCAATCTATGTCAAATACTCTAAACCTAAAGTATCTATCACCACAGTAGAGAGTGCAGACAAATGCAATGTCATATATGTCGTAAAAGTTTGCTATGTCATCAGAACCACGAAACTTCCTCTCGGCCATAAGACTTTCTTTGAATTCAATGTTCAGTATGTTTCCCCTAGGATCCGAGAAATAGTTGGTTCCCATTAACAAACACTGTCGCCATTCCAAAAAGAAACCTTCTTCAAAAAGTAAAAAGTCCTGGACAATCAAACATCCAAAAAGCTTAACTTTTAATCAAAACAAAACATCTCCCTAACAACGACAAATATTTTTACACCCGAAATGAGCAAACTTCTTAAAAAGTCATGATATTTCAGAACAACAACACAGTTACAGTGTCGAAATCGTATTAACTAACCTGGGAAGGATCCATGAACATGACTGAACTCTGGAAAAAATTGTTGAAGCTATACCGCTTACTCAGTGACATTTTGTTGTCGTTGGATCTGGATGCCATGTAGAATCTAGGTTTTTTCTTTCCAGTTACAACAAATGCATATGAAACGGACAAACCTTTTCAACTCCAACTATGGAAAAGCAAAACGTCTGATGCACAAAACCAAATCTCTTTCCAAAGATATCGAAAAGACAGATAAAAAATTTGCCTTGCCGTCAATATTAATCGTTTCAGATTGATGCCCAACGTAATCATTTCAAAAAGATAAAGAAAAATAAATATTAATTGTGACAGTATTAAACAGTTCAGATTCATTCCCATCATATTGATTTAAAAAGGAAAAAAAATATATAATAGTAACTATCAAATATGATCAGCCTAAATACGTAATAAACGAAATAATATTTAAACATTATTATAATTATTAGATAATTCTATTTGATCTATACTATATGTTAAAAAAAACAAAATTGACAATATCACACAACAGAAAAAAAAAGAACCCGTGCGTAGGCACGATCTCATACTAGTTCATCTAATAAAAGGATAAAAAAGAGGAAAATTTTCACAAATGGTACTGTTAAAACAAATTAACTCAAAAGACTGGTTTGGATATTCAGTTTCAAAGAATTAAATTTTCATTTCCGTTTGACTGATAAATTTTAGTAAAGTTTTCATTACCAAATCAATCAAACAGAAGTGAGAATTTGACTCCCACCTTTAAACAATCCAAAACTTCTTCCCTCATTCCAAAAATTGAAAAAACAAATTAAAACATCCTTAAAATAATGTCCCTAAAAATCAAATTTTAACAAGGATTATCATAAGAAACAAAAATAGAAATTCAGCTTTTTAAAATCAAATTTAATGAAAAGCATGTTATAAAAAAAATTTAAACGTAACTCAATTATATAAAGTAAAAAATTATATTTAATAAATAATAAATTTTGTTTAAATAATTTTGTTTATAATTTTAATATCATGTCAAAAATTAAATTTTAAATTTAACTTAATCTATTACAAAATAGTTAACATGTTCTTAACAAATTTGGGGAAAAATTTCCTAAAAGTAGTAAAAGATTGCAGTTTTAAGAGCTCTGTAACCGACAATTACAGTTACCCATTTGATTTGACTATTTACCATACATCAATTTATTGAATCTTAAAGAAAGTTTGCCCATTTTTGATGTCTTTGTTGGAATAATTAATAAATGACAAAAAACCTCTGACTTTCTCTTCACCCTTCCCATGAAATTACCTAACCTCGAACTTTGTTCTTACTTCGCATATAATTTATCAGAAAAACCAGTGCATATTCAACAAGTGTCATTGCTGCCCCCTCAATCATGATTCATGCTCATTCAATATTCTTTCTTTCTAGGAAAAGAAAACTACAGTGGAAAAGCTTCCATTACAGTGATGCTCATAAAAAGTTTGGTTATGGTCACTGTGATGCGGTGAGGGGATTGATTTCTGCAATGGGCCTAAATATTTCGAATTTCAATGTAATAAATGGGCCTAACAAATAATAATGCAAGCCGAATTATTGTAAAAATTATCTTTTTTCATCAACAATATTACTTATGCATTTTCATTTAACCCTTTATTTACAAATGATGGAACTTTTCATAGACATAGATTTATCATTTATGGGCAAACGGTTAAATATATTAAGCAAAAATTGAGATTATTTTTTGAAATTTTGTTTTAAATTAGTTTTCAAATTTTAGAAATAAATAAAAAATATATAAATTTGATTTTCTTAATTAGATTTTATGACGTTTTAAACATATTTTATGATATTTTAACAATAGTTGATGATAATATTTGAATTAATATTATAGCGAAAATAAGTTAAACGATATAAACAACTTAAATATTATCATAAATCATATTTGAAACTTTATAAATATGTTTAAAATGTCAAATAAACTTAATAAAATTTGGTTAAAATGATTAAATTCACGTATTTTTAAAGTTGAAGACTAAATTGAGTCAAAGTTTCAAAAATAAACTATATTTAATTCTATAATTTACATACAATATTTTTTCTAATTTTGAAAAATTCAACAGCTCTGAAATGTTTTATTACCCTTTTCAGGTAATAACTTTATCAATTTCGTAAATTCACTATTTTTCTTAATTTAATGTAACATAATTCCTTTTTTTCTAGTTAAGATTCGTTCAGGAATCTGAAACCATGGGATATGGATTTTTCCTAATTTCTTTTATTCGTTTTTGGCAGCAGGGTTTTGTTGGCATACTATAACTTGAGTCATAAAGTAAAACATAGCCACGTATAACTACGTTACCCTATTCTTAATCATGTAAAAAAATGTTATTGCACACCTAAGTTAAAATTATTGGAATTGAATTCCTATAGTAAAATATTTTTTTTATAACTATTGTTTTAAAAACGAGTAACATGTAAACATGATTTTATTAAAGCTTAGTTCCAATTTTGATACTTATATTTTATAAATTCCGTAATTTTGATGAATATATGTTTTGCAACTTTAGTCTCTTAACAACTTAACTGTCCGTTATTTTGTTCAATTTTCATGTCAATTGTTCATATTCTTTTTACTATTTCGGACAAAACATGTAATTGGGTAAAACGTAGACACTGTGAAGTAAGAGAGGAAGAAATCTGTTGTTGAATATAATTTAATATATTTTGAAAACCAAAAAATTGAATAAAATTACGGAGAATTAGAAATTACCGGACTAAAATTACGTAAGAAAAAAATTGAAGACTGAAATTATGGATAGTTAAAAACGTTACATTATTGTTTGCCTTTTCGTAACAAATACATTATATGACAACACCCGGATTAAATATTGAAATCTGTTTATATCATTATCATTCAATTATAAGATACATATTTGACTTTAATATAATGATTAATTAAAAGCTATGTCTTTAAAAAAATTGTAAGAAATTGATTGTATAGAAAATTATTCAGCTTTCCTAAATATTAAATTATTTGTCTTGGATACTTATTGTTTTGAAATGGCAAGAAAGGAAAAGAACCCAGACATTTCATTAATGAATTTGCCAAATACCACCAAACTATGTGAAATGATAGTAACTTAGGGTTTGAGTCAAAATTAGAGTAATTCCTGTGGGCAGGCTCACCCATAGTTAATACACCCCCACACATGATCTAGAACTTTCTTCATGCTTCCACGTGTGATGATTTCAACACAACCCAAATCAAAGGTAAAATCCAAACATGGCATAGCATATTTCATGAAACCACCTTTGTAACATAGTTACACATAGCCCAAACACATGACTGCAACGAATTGTGACACTGCCACGTACCCTCTTTTGCATGGTTACACCAAATCTTATGCAGCCACGCCCATTCTCATCACCTATCCCTGTCACCTTCACTCTCTCTCTCTCTCCCTCTGCAACTATTCTCTCTCTCTTTCTCTCATAAACACCTCAACCACCCTATATAACTCACCCTTATTCTTATCTAACAATATCCATTTTCCACAAACACTCTTTTGTATTATTATTATTATTCGTTCACTGTTTCCTTTACTACAGTAAAATATGAGCACCATTTGTGCAGAGCACAAGTTCCAACTTCAACCCTCTCACCACCTTCTCTCCCTCAAAAAATCCCTCAGAGACATCGACATCCCGCCAAGGAAGCTTCTCACGCGCCGCTCCGCCGCCGACATGTTTTCCGACGACACCCTCCTGCACAAGTACCTGCCCCACATCGACTCCGACGACTCTGATGACGTCGGAGACCCTTACGCCTCCGACGAATTCCGCATGTTCGAGTTCAAGGTTCGTCGCTGCACTCGTAGCCGGAGCCACGACTGGACAGACTGCCCTTTTGCACACCCCGGCGAGAAGGCTCGCCGCCGCGATCCTCGCCGGTTTCACTACTCCGGGACGGTGTGCCCGGAGTACCGCCGCGGGCAGTGTAGCAGCGGCGATGCATGCGAGTTCTCCCATGGCGTGTTCGAGTGCTGGTTGCACCCTTCAAGGTATAGAACCGAGGCTTGCAAGGATGGGAAAAATTGCAAGCGAAAAGTTTGCTTTTTCGCCCACACCCCTCGCCAACTCAGGGTTTTGCCTCCCCAAGACAGTAACAAGAAGAAAAAGTGCAGCAACATGAGTCCTCATAATCATAACAATAACAACAATAACAGTAACCATTGTTGTTTGTTCTGTCATTGTTCATCCACTTGTTCACCAACTTCTACCTTGTTTGGCATGTCTCATTTTTCTCCACCTTTATCACCCTCTTCATCTTCCTCTTCTCCTTCCCTGCCTAGCCACCGCCATGGTGTTGTGAGCTACAAGGATGTGTTCTCCGAGCTCATGTGCGCCATGGAGGGTTTGAATTTTGGTGAGGCTTCATCTGTGTCTGCTTCAAAGCCTCACACTCTGTCTTGGCTTGATGTCTCCGAGGATCATAAACAGTTCAATGTTCATTCTCCAACCACAGCTACTTGTGGAAGCTTTTGTAATAGGAATGGAAGGTTTTTGAGGGAAGAAAGCGGAAGCTTTTCCATGAATGGAAATGGAAGATTTTTGAGGGAAGAAAGTGGGGTTGTTGATGATGTCATTGTCCCAGATCTGGCCTGGGTTAATGACTTGCTGATGTAGGTTATTATTGATCATTGATACGTGTTGAAGATGATGACAAAAGGTGCATGGTGGGATTTGTGACGAGGATTTACCAAGTGTAAATACATGTCGGAGCAAGCAACATATCCTTGGCTTCTATTGTTATTATTGTTAATTATTGTTTCGAGTACTTTCATTGCTTTCTGAATTTTGTTTAAGGTTGTCAAAATTAGTTCTGTAATTTTTGTGTCCATTGTAATAGATTTTCATCTTTTGTTCCGTGGATTATGTAGAAAGAAAAGGGAAACTCATTCATGCAATGCAATGTTGAACTTTTCTTTTCTGTTTTGGATTTTTCGCTGGCTTAATTATCTTACCACCACTGTGATAATTACGCCTGAATCTCATATAATTTATTTTTGTTCTGTTCTGTTGTGTTGGCCATTGGTGCCAAAGCAAATTCAGCAGATGCTTACACATGTCAAGCATGCAATGTTTATCGTGACAAAATTTAAGATATTCTCGGAAAATTTATTGTATGCGGTGCTGTATTTATCTGCTTTGATTCTGGGGTTAATAGAAAATTGTTCATACAGATAAAGATTTTTTCGTGAATCACGAGGAGCACCCGAATTAATGCAAGGAAATAATATTCATAAAGGAAAAGTGTGTGCGCTTTTTCTCTCTCCTTACGTTTTTACTTATGTTTTTTTTCATTATGATATTTTTACAAACTTTTTATAAAAAAGTTTACAATACATATCTTATTTTGATATTCTATAGTTTTTATAATCATATTTTGCGTAGACTTCAGTTGTGTAGTATATGTGTGTGAAGGTTGTCTCGCAATTATTTGATTACAAGGTTCAATGAACATATAATCACAACTCATTTGTTCTGTATAGAGTTTTTGGTGTAATGGGTAGTGACGAATAATTTCTCACCATATTCTATATTCTGAGCAATAGTTTGTTTATAGAAACAGTGCATAGTTGTCTTCTTCGTAAACAGCATGTAATGAAATTGGAGCCATGCTATTGTATATGACGATGAAAACAATAGAGTTATTCTAATGGAATACGTAAGTATTTTTGTTGCCAAATTCCTCCCTACAGAGATGTGCTTAGTTTCTTTCAATGTTGTGCGTTCTGAGTTGTTGTGATAAATTTGAGGAGGGAACTTTGCGTGAGACATTATCATAGGTTTCCATAGATGGTTCTATTTGTTCCATTTTAGGTTACACTGTCTAATTAATTGGTTTTTACTCATTCTTCAAATCCAGCATTATCTTTTTCTTATGCGTCATCCGAATGAGTCTTTTTGCTAATAGTAACTCAAGTCATTTTCACTAACATTAAGTTTATACTACTTTTACATGATTGAAGAACGAGGAAACCACACAACATATCACACTTAACCTAACACTTTCATTTTTCCAAATTTTAAGAAAGTGTAAGAAAACGAGTAGATACATTGTACTAGCTTTTAAAGAAGGTTTTTTTATAACTCTTTGCAACTAAAGATAAATGCTTGCTTCCTAAGTTTTTTGTCACAAGAAAAAAGTTACCACCAGCTTTGCTTTTCCTTTTTATGCTTTGACCAATAATAAGTTGTATTCAAAGAAAGTTCAAGATGTATAATGTTGGTGAATTTACATTAACTAACTGTATAAGCAAATTAAAGTACAAATTAAAGTACAAAAAGAGAAGTGATATTCGTTTTTCAAACGTACAAAGTTAACTGAATCATATATCTAAACCTAAATTGTAATAGTTGCTAAGTAGGGTTTTAACCATTAATGTGGGTATGATTTCAAAAGCTGGTAAATTGCGATAAGATTATATACATAAATAGTTAAAAGGTGTTTTGAATTGGCAAGTGAAATGTGCAGAAAAAAGAAAGTTGATGTTGAGAAACAATCCATTTGAAGAGGGTATGAATTGAATGAAGATCCAATTCGAGAAGTAGTTATAAAGTGAGATTAAATCCAAAAGGGATGGTGCAATTAACATAGGTTGGTGCTGGGTGAGATTTGTTTCCTAGGAGGTAAACTTATAAGAAGAGGGGGTGAAGGGAATTATGACCCATAAGGATATGTGTATGGAATAAGTGATTTTGGTGGGGTTTTGTGGTTAGGTATAGTGATTGCCATAAACTCAAACACACCTAATGGTGTGGGATGAGGGAGCACCCCATGCTAAAATGACACCTTTTGGAGTTTGAGGTCCCCTCTGTGCCCTTAACTTTGTGTCACAATTTCATGTTCCTTTAGAGAACAAAATTAAAGTGCAGCTTTTGTGGGACAAACACCCCATACTCTTGCCATGGTTGTCACTCTAGGAAAAGACTATGGCTGACACCTCTCAAATGGGTGCTACATTTCTTCTCTCATCTATTCAACATTTTTAACCAACTTCTGTAAATATTTTCCCTTCAGGATTCAAGCTTAACTCACCATTTATATATATTAAAAAATTATTTTATTTCTAGTTGACGTGGGATCCCAAACTTTTCTCATGCTAAGACATATACATTTTGAACGTAAGAATACATATTAGTGGGTGATCTTATAGCACTCTGATAACGGGTGATATAATAGATCTAACAAATTTTGGTAAAATAGACTTTAATTCATGACTTTAATATCATGTTAAGAAATGAACTTTAAACCTAATTCAATCTTACAAACCAACTTATAAGACGAGGTATTAAATTTACACCTATTATATATTATGAAATTGTTTTATCTTTAGTCAAGAAGAAATCTTCAACAAATTCTATAAAAATATTGTGTAAATTATAACTTAAATATACTTAAGAAAAGAAAAAACTAGGAGAGATTCTGAGTGTTCATGCACTTTGGCGCATTTGAATGAGTGATAGAGTTTGAATTGAATTTGTAGTTGAGATCTGGCTAGGGTTGTTTGGGAACATTATTGTATCTTTGGCTGAATAATGAGTTGTCCCCTTCCTAGTATGGCATTCAAATGGTCACCAAATTTGTATGCATCTATGCACACACACATGTCTCCATTGCACCTTCCACAACCTACAAAAGAATAAAGCTGCAGCATGAAATTTCCACGTCTTATCTTTTATTTAATAGCTTTGCCATAACCCTAGACCTTTTCTTCTTCTTCTGTCAAGAACCATAACCTGAGTTATTTATTTGCAATGTTAATGTGCTAAAGATATATATAAAGTTTTTCTTAGGTTAGACATATTCATTGTTAAGCTTAAATATCTTTTTGGTCCTCATTTTCGTAATGTTTGTTGCGGATGGTCCTGATTTTGACATAATGTTTAAAATGATCCTCATTTTTACCGAATGTTTAAAATGGTCCTCATTTTTGCAATTCGTGTTTTATTTGGTCATTTTCTGTAACGCCGTTTAAATCATTAACGAAACATTGTACAGGTACACGTAACACACTCTAATACAAACCGTGCCATCTGCACAATGTTCCGTTAATGATTTAAACGGCGTTACAGAAAAAGACCAAATAAAACACGAATTGCGAAAATGAGGACCATTTTAAACATTCGATAAAAATGATGACCATTTGAAACATTCTGTCAAAATGAGAACCATCCACGACAAACACTACGAAAATGAGGATCAAAAAGGTATTTAAGTCTCATGGTTATAAGAAAACCCTTTTACCCACAAATGTCAAAAAGCTTGAATAACCAACAAGAGTAATAGCATCTTCCTCACACTCATGCATGGTGTTTCACTATTGTGGTGTCCGTAAGGTATGGTCCTTTGATGGTACATACCATACAATTAGATTTTTTGAATAAAAAAAAAAACAATTCGTGGTTTTGATTTCGTTGCATTATATTTAAGAAGTAATTGTGTTTGAAATTGTTGAAATTGCATGTTGGTATTTATTGTTAAACATTTGTTGTGAGTTAGTTAACTGACTCAGAATTCACTAGAGTGTACTTGTACATTTCGCAAAGAGAAAATTATCTGAAATCAAGGTTTTACATTTTGAATTACCTAATCCAAAATGAGAAAGAGGAAAAAGAATAGGCCTTAGTGGAGAAAATGACCTACATTGGTCCACGTGCAATTACTTTTTGCAGCCCATGTTTCTTTCTACGCTTTCATGTAGGTGTCAAAAAGGCTTAAGAACTCTATGCTTTAGCTTTCTAGATTGTAAAATTTAGAAGGTTTAATTATATCTTTGGTCCCCATTTTCGACTCCAAATCTCAAATTGGTACCTGTATTTTTCGAAATCTCAAAATGGTCTCCTTTTTAGTTTAAAAGTCTCACTTTTGCCCTTTCCGTTAAGTCTGGGTTGACGGCGTTTGGTGAACAGTGACATGGCAAGGTTGACCAGTTATTGAACAGTGACTTGGCAGGAAAACAGTGACGTGGAATGGGCATGTGTAACTAAATTAGGTTTAGGGTAATTTAAAATGTTAAATTAGGGTTTAGGGTTTTTATAATTTAAGGTGGGATAATTATTTTTCAAAAAAATCAGAATTGTGAAATTAGG
>Ga0214542_1005566_pt1 | contig 23831 bp, 22 predicted proteins | sample CNSS1metaG_FD_160096 | JGI IMG/M metagenome (GOLD analysis project Ga0214542, IMG submission 160096) | Root nodule microbial communities from cowpea collected in UCLA plant growth center, Los Angeles, California, USA - CNSS1 | ecosystem: Host-associated > Plants > Roots > Nodule | place: USA...
GAATTCATCTCCCAAACCTTAGGTCCATTGACTGGATATATCAGTGGAATATATGTTTCCTCATATGTTGATGTCAAAAACCAGTGAGGTATATGTTGTTCTATATTGATATTGAGGAACCTCATAGTAGTCAGTGAGTGGCAGCAGGGTATTCCTGTGATTGTCCATTTTCTACATATACACTCCAATTTGTCTAGGTTCACCACGAACTTGTCACCAATCATGGACACGTGGTTCACCTCAAACAATTTCTCTCCAGCCCAACTACCAAAAGAAAATATAACAATTAAAATCTGAAATTTACACATTAAACAACATCATATTGTATGGAAGCAGTCCTTGTAAAAATATCAAAATAAATTATGAAATGTTACACAAATTATAGATGATGATAGTAATATAAATGGTTATACAGATGCTTACTTTCTGTTGATCAGACATGAAGGTAATTCCCCTGCAGACTTCAACCCCACCAAGATCATCCACCAAGAGCTCTAAAAACCAACTCAACGTTTCTTTATTCTCGACTTCAACAACACAATACGCCAAAGGAACCATTTGGTCATTACCATCTCTTGTCACAGCTGATAGTAATTCCCCACCATATTTTCCTTTTAGGAAACATCCATCTAACCCAATGATAGGCCTACAACTAACAAAGTTGTCCTTACAAGCCTTTAAACACACATATAGTCTTTTGAAAGTTTTTTGTCCATCGTTATCATCTACAATGACCTTCACAGTAGATCCTGGATTAGACCTTAACAGTTCTTGGGCACAGTCATAAACAATTTTATATTGTTCCCTAAATTACCCTTCCACATTCTTGTATGCCATTTTTTTTGCTCTATGGGCAGTTGCCCTGGAGATTCCAATATTCCATTTTCTTCCAACTCTGTTTTTAATATTAGTAAGTTTAATATCAGGATTATCTCCTATGTTTTTTTCTAATCTCTGACTTAACCATTTAGATGTTATCATCCTGATATTGAACTCCCTGCTGTAGGTATGTTCATTTATAATTCGTCTTAACTGCCAAGAACTTTGAGCAGCCTTGTATGCACAATAAGCATACCACTCACATGTTCCTTTTGCTCCAAGACACTTCACACAGATCCTTCATTTGTCATTTCTAAAGATTTTTAATTTCCTTCCATTGTGCACACCATAAGTTCTTATTGCTTCCACAAACTCCTATTTTTCTGTGAAGTATGTCCCCACCTCCCATTTGTAGCCTTCCATACTTTTGGGCATTGAAAAAATCCCAAAGTTTCCATAACTATCTCTGTCATCTCCAGAACAGTCATTGTACTCAACACTATTCAAACTTTCAGATGCCCAGTCAGTGTCAGATAAGCCTCTATCAGTTGCATGATTATTTTGACCACTAACTCCACCAAAATCGACTGAACCACGACCATCACCGTCCCAAGAATCATCTTCATCTTCATAAGTATGGATACTGACATCAAGTAGATCCTCTTCAACAAAACTATCCCCTATGGAATCACTACAGCTACTTACATCATCCTTATCTACATCTTCTTCACCTCCATCTTTGTCTACTTCATTCTGAACACCTCCATCATTTTCAACTTCCACCTGCCCACCAACCTCACCTCCATCTTTGTCTACTTCATTCTGAACACCTCCATCATTTTCAACTTCCACCTGCACATCAACCTCACCTCCATGTTCCTCAATTACAATTTCTACAGGCACATCAACCTCACCTCCATGTTCCTCGATTACAATTTCTACAGGCACATCAACCTCACCTCCATCCTCCTCACTTTGAACCTGTACACCCTCATTAACCTCTCCTCCATCATCCTCATTTTGAACCTGGACACCCTCCCTCACATCACCCTCTTCCACAACAGGATGATATTCTAACAGATTCACTACCTCAGCTTCATCTACTTTGTGAACCACATACAGATGTACTTGACCATTAAGAGTGGCAATATTCACCATATGACATGCCCTTCGGTCATCACACAACAACTCCAATCTACCCTCCAAAACAGATCCTCCACCCATTGCATACCACATCTCCTTCACATTTGCATAACCCATCTCCTTCAGAATACCCAAAATCTCGAAATAGCTCCATCTATCTGGGTCACATGCCAAAGTACTTAATTGTCCAACATATTGTAGTGACCCATTGCTTTTAAACTTCCCACCATGATGAAAAACAACTTCGAAATGGTCGTCCATACCAACAATAACATATAAATACTACCCTGCGAAATACCATTTTACCTAAACAAAGCAACACAAATTACAATTTCATACCACTATAAGACCGACAAAACCATTAAAATAGACAAAAGCATAATGGGGGACCACTGCTCGTGCCCACAAACACACTTCATGGACCACCACCGTCAACGGAATCATAAAAAAGGACAACCACCGTCAAACATATCATAAAAAATTGAAACAACACCGCATAAAACAATTAAATAAATCAAACCCTAAACCCCACCATTCTAAAAACAATTAATTCAATGAAAAACAAATTAAAATGACTCGCGCACCTGGAATCCAAAATACTTGCCACTTTGAAGTCAATTTTAGCTTCAATTTCCTCCGCAATGCTCCAAATCCCCAATTCGATTTGAACCCTAACTTCACCACGCTGCCTCTCACTCGAACACACTCTTCTAATTCGTTCCCAAATTACGTCCCCTTTTAATTTTCAATTTCATTTTTCTAAACACTGTTCCACTTCACACACCTGATAATGCCACGTAATCTTTTTTTTCCCACTTAAGTAGTCAACATGGTCAGACGTTAAGTCATTTAACGGAGTCAAATAAAAGGGACTAAATTGATGCAAATTAACTAATTTGGGTACTAAATAGATGCAAAGTTAAAAGCAGGTACCATTTAGACACATTGGAACGAAACTGGGTACGTTGCGAATAATTATACCTAATAAGAAATAAAATAAAATAAAATAAGACAAAAAAAAATGAAAAAGAAAACAAAAAAAATTGAAACAACCACATCAATTTATATATTTAATTAAATGGCTTAACTCTCTAAAGTCCCCAATGGAGTCGCCATCTATCACAACCTAAATCGTGACAAGATGACAAACCAAAAAAAACAAAATTTGTAAAAAAAAGTTTGGAGTCGCCACCATAGTTATTATAGGAAACTATGGAAAACCATAAAAAAGATTTTTTTTTTGTTTTTTGGGCCCGATAAGGATTACTCCTTGCTCCTACGTATCTCTATTCATAATGGAGAATCAGGGTCACGTAGTTCTTTATGAAAAAGACTTTTTGAAAACAATTTGTTCGAAGATATTGATATCACTCTTTTTTAATATTTGAAAATTTTGTATTTTTTAATAATCTTATAGAAAAGAGAAGGTATTAAGTACTAAGCCGACGCGAGCTGTCACACGAGCACTTATACATTTTAAAAGTTAAAAGGGTATTTAAATTATTTATTTGTTATTACTTCCTTTAATAAAAACTTTTGAAATAAGACATTGATACCCAATAAAATTTGACTATTTTATATCCATAATTTATGAAAACATTAGGAAAAATAAATAAATAAAAGATTAGGACATAACGTTTAGGATTAAACATATTATTTTAATATGAAATTTTTTTACAACCCTTAACATGAAAAAATATGGCACAACATATTCATACAATGTCAAAACATGATATCTCTCACTTATTCACGCAACAATATTCACAACCCAAAGCAATCAACAAAACCTTAATTATAAAACTAATGAACCCCAAAAAGCATGACAGTAATGTTTTTTTTTATATTAAAAGAAATAGTGAAAACATCAAATTCAACCAAGATAAAAAACACATCTCGAGAAATACTGCATGACACAATAAAAAAATAATTTTGCGAACCTGAACGGGAGATTAGACTTGCAATAGCTGCGTTGGAACACTAAGAAGCACGTGGGGGTGGCGATTGATGGTGAGTGGGTTTTTTTATGTGCGAGGGTTAAAAGAGAATGTATGCTTAGAGTGAGAGAGGGCTTTAGAAATTTTTGAGAGAGAAAAAATTAAATTCTTCTTCTTTTTCTGATGGGTTTATATACACAACATTATAAATCTAATGTAATCTCGTAATAAAGGTCTGCTTTAATTACAACGAGTTTTAAAAGACAAGAACTGGTCTTAAAATTATTACAAGAGAATCAAATCATATAAAAAAACAGAGCACAAAATCAAACGTGATCTGCAAAAGAGATATTGTTTTGAATTATATTACTACTTTCTCTATCTGGAAAAAAAAGTGTCATAAAATCAGAGCACAAAATCAAACGTGATCAGGACGGATTAATTATAATTACAAAAAAGATATTCTTGAGAAACATATTAATATTTTCCTCATCTGGAAAATGAGGTGTCATAAAATCAGAGCACAAAGTCAGAGTAAATAATTCTAAATATTCGAACATATTCTATTTCTAATTATTAGACTAACTTCTTAATCTGGAGCAGAAACGACAGAGCATAGAGTGGGGGTGCGAAAATTAAATGTTGGGCTACCATTAGTTGCAAGAAAAACGGTGTGGGTATATAAAGCATTTTGGGCTAAAATAAAACAAAGCCTCAAAAGAATATATACAAGATTAAAACAAAATTTTCTTTTTATTTATTTATTTATTATTATTATCCTGTTATTATTATTATTTAGACAAAAAAAAAAACCAAAGAGAAAACCTTTTATTTTTTTATTTTTGACCCTTTTTTGAAAAAACAAAATATTATTATTTATTCTATTATTTATTTAGCCGGACGAAATTGGGTGTTGACACCAAAAAAACATAAATAATATTTCATACTTTTCAAATAACCCAACCATGACCTCATAATCCTTCATGAGTCATATACATGACTAGGTCTTGGGACTTCACTATGCTCCCACGAAACTAACTCATTCATGGTCTAACCCTATGAGCCTATCCCGCTCATAGTCCTGCCCTACAGACTCCTCATATGTAGTAAAACATCCAAGCCTCCTCAACTTGGACCCTGGCACACACGCAATCACCATACTATGGACTCCTCGCCCAATAGTAGCCGATGGGAACATAACAGTTCCTTGCCCATCGTGCTCCTGACACATGTAATCACCATACTAAGGACTCCTCGCCCATTAGTAGCCAACGGGAACTCAACCAGTTCCATGCCCATCATGTGTCCAACCATCAAGCACATCCCAGACCCCTATTGGACTTAGTCCTTCAAGCCCAACCACCACAACACATGCATATACTTCCTATACTTAGGAAAAGTAGTCATATCACACACACAAGTTCACACAAACATGAAAAATTCACATAAACTCGCTTAATCCAGGGACACTCGCCCAAGCTAAGCCCTTAGCTTTGCTTAGGCTAGCTCACCTCGCATGAGCGAGCTTAAAACAACAACAACATCATGTTATCTCACTTAGGCGAGATCCCCTTGCCTGGGCGAGCAATAACATCGCTCAAAATATCACCCACACCTCGCCTAAACGAGGGTTAAATAAAACACACATCATTTCTCATCGCGACCTCGCTTAGGCGAGTGTCTCTCGCCCGAGCAAGAGACTTAGTCGCTCAAAACCCCAATACCTCTCGCCTAGGCGAGATGTCGCACTCAAAGCACCCAAGTTTCCTCGCGACCTCGCCTAGGCGAGTCATTCTCGCCTAAGCGAGACTAGGCGTCGCTCAACTCTGAATCAGGTCGCCCGAGCGAGCAGTGCCAACCACACAAGAAACGAGGTTCTGCAACTCTCGCTTAGACGAGATAGACTCGCTTGGGCGAGACTTGCAGAGTTCCCTCTTTGTGACACACACGGTTTACCCAAAATAATGCCAAACCAATCTAAAAATATACCACAAAACATTCAGTCAATACCAACGCAGTTGTAATGGCAAGTAACACTCAGAACCATGCTTTCTACATATCTGGACAACCAAATTCGAATATTCAATCATCAATAGCATGAAATATCAAAACCCTCATCCCACAACATATTACCCATACATAATTATGCACCCCAACCTAAAATACTCCAATTCACAATCACAACACATACCACACGAATTTCTCAATCAAACAGAAATCAATTGGGGCAAAACACAGCAAACATACAATATTGAAATACACACAAGTTCAGCACGCCTAACCTGGAATTCCGGATTAAAAATGAGAAAGACAGGACCCTTGATTCACAATCTCCTTCTTGCTTCAGCCCTTGCACACCCAAAACTCAACTCACACTCTGAATGTCATGCTCCTCTCTATACAAGTTCACTACACTGCCAAAACCCTTCCCTTTACCTAAATTTTGGCCTTTATAGGTGTCTTTAAGATGGGTTTTAAAAATAAAACTGGTGGTTTTCCAACCCTCTTGGCTGCCCCATTCTGCTAGGTTCTCTCTACCTTTCCACATTCATTCCAAACTAAGTTTAGTAAAAATAAAGATTAAGTTCTGTCTACCAAGGTTTGAATTCGTGACCCTCCACTCACAATGCCAAAGCACAACCACTATGCAAATTCACATTTAGTGATACACTTCAATCAATATAAGTTTACATTACCAATTACATACTCATACATATTATTAAAAATAAATAATAAAATAACAACACATAATTGGCATACATAGGACTCAAACCCAAGTCCTCTCACACAAACCAAGTACTCTCAACCATTTGAGCTAGTACTATTCCACATCACATTAAACAATAATTAATGCCATAAAGGCGCTTTTTACTCGCATTAATTAATTAATTATGTATTTAATTAATTAATTTTCACGGGTCTTACATTTGTGGGTCAAAGGAAAGCTCTAGAATTATCAATCTTAAAGCGAGGAATCCAGGTTAGTGGAGTTCTTACTGTTTGTTTTCATTCTGCTATCGTATGAATATATATTCTGAATCATAATGGAAGTGTAGAGCTTGTTCATTCTCAATTTCTTCGCATTTCTGGATTTTTCCAGAAACTGCCTGGTGGCAGTTCATGCGCCGCCAGGCGACACATGTGTTAAGCCTATGTTTTTGGGTTTTCCTTGAACTGCCTGGCGGCTATGCGTGGCCCGCCAGGCGACACCACTTGTTTTGGCTTGTTTCTAGTTCATGGTAAGTTTTGTGATAATTGTGTTGTTGGAATTAATTCTGTAAGTGTGCATGAATGCGTTGAAAGAAGAAAAACTACCTGCGAACTGAATGGTGTGAGAAATTGGTATGAATTAGGATTCCATGTGGGGTTAGGGTCTATGGGGTGTTGAGATAATGAAATATTGTGTCAGATTTGATTTATTGGATTGCTTGTATGATAATGGTATGGAAATAAACTGGCATAGACTCGTGTGATGTAACCACTCATATTTTAGATTAAAAACGTGAATTGGAATTAGTAGTATAAGTGGGGTGTGTAGAAGCCACGATTGGTGCGAACGAACCTAGGCAGCTCCCAATTTTTCACGCACCGCCTGGCGACGTTGAAGCTGTCGTCAGGTGCCCAATCATATCAGTAGAAAAGTTGTTTTGTGTGTGTTCGTATGTTGGGAGTGGTTGATTGGATGAATTAAATGCGTTGTGGTATGTGACAGACTTTGATTAGTGTGCATGATAGGGTTAGCGGGTTGAATTGTAATGTGGAGTGTGAAGTAGAAGGAGCATTAGAGTTAATTAAATTGTATGCTAAGAACTGATAAAATGATAGGTGCAAAGTGTGTAAAAGTGCTTATCAGATTTATATTGATGAATGGATTGTGGAGAGTGATGTCTTGAAGTGATTGAGATTATAAGCATCCATACTTTTGTAGTTCAAAAATATATATATATATATATATATATATATATATATATATATATATTATTGACAATCTGGATGGCATGATATACCTAATTGTTGATTAGTATGGATATAAGATGTGGATTATATTGAGTGGAATAAGATAGGGTTCAATTCAGTACATGAAAGAAAACATGGTGTGTATAAATGAGAATAATTGTCTTATTGACTTGATTAAAATGTGTGCATTATGATTGAGTCATAGTAGTATAAATGGATAATTGTAAAGGTGATGTGAGTTTGGAAATGTGTGATTTGAGGTCCCTTAGAACCTGTTTAATGTGCCAAAAACCAGTAGCAATTTCGCTATTGGTGTGGCGCCTGGCGGCGAGGGCGAGCCGCCAAGCGATATTAACCTAAAATAGTGGCAGTGGTACTTGTACGCGCGAGGCACCTGGCGGCAATGTGGGTTTCGCTAGGGGGAAAGGTACAACAGAAGCCTTGATGGTGCGTTGCGCTTGGCGGCAGGCTTGAGGTCCGCTAGGCGGTGACGGCGTAGCAGAATTCCTGGATGGCATTTGGCGCCTGGCGGTGTGAGATGCCCGCCAGGCGGTCTGGAACCAGATTTCGCCAAGCAGTGTGAGATGCACACGAGGCGGTTTTGGTGCAATGATGGTGTGCGAGGAAAGGTTTTTACGCAGCTTTAGGTGATGTTCATGATGCGAGACTTTGGCTGGGGGACCAGTTACGAGTGCATCTCGTATTGGGGTAACACGTGACCACTCTAGGTTGTAGCCTGGTGGTTTAGGAAGTCTAGTGGAGTGTGCGGGTTGTGGCTCGTACAACGAGGTTTCGGGTGATTGCCCTCTTCAGTGCATGTGATAGAGTTTTGGTAGTCTGGAATAACTAGGAACTTATGTTTGTATTGGGGAGCTCCACTTGGTGTTACGGTGAGATGTTGTGGCAAAGTTATTCCCACGTGTGGACTATCAGGTGGTAGCCTGTAGTCGGAGGGGCGAGTAGATGCTTGTACAACAAAGATCGATCATTGATCTCACCTAAAGGGTATAGAAATGATAGACGTCTAATGCAAGTGTTGGAAATGGAGAACTAAGGGAAAAACACTAACACGAGTTATGATAGGGAGATGATGTATTTTAATATTATTATGATATTTGTTTGGTTTATTTAAATGAGCTCACCCTATCTCTGTGTGTGTGGCGATGATCATGTAACTCGTTACATGGGAGCAGATGTTGATGTAGGTGAGCATGCAGATGCATAGAGACGGAGTGGGGACCCTATCTGTGTGTGTGGTGATGATCATGTAACTCGTTACATGGGAGCAGATGTTGATGCAGGTGAGCATGCAGATGGGTAGAGACGGAGTGGGGACCACTATGTGACAGTTTATAAAAATTCCATTATGGATTTTCTTTTGTAAGATTTATATTTTGGATGATTTGGTTTTGTAATAACTTAACATTGCGGTTTTATTTACTACTTAAGCGACATTTGAAGTGTTAAATTAATTTCCCGCATTTTGGGAAATTGTTGAGAATAAATGATGTTGTTTTATTTAAATTTATGTTGATTTATGTCAATAAGTAATATCCGACTAGGACGTTACAATGATTAGATATATTGAGCAAAGAACAGAAAAGAAAACAACCATGGGACAAAGAGTAGCCAACATAGTACTTTCCATCCGAGTCTCACCCAAGCTAGAGGGTTTTCGCCCAAGCAAAAAGGGACTTCTCGCTTAAGCGAGCCCCTTCTCGCCTAGGCGAGAGCTCGACAGTGGTACTACAAGGTTCTAGCAAGTTCTTGCTCAAGTGAAAGCCTCTCGCTTAAGCGTGACCCTTGCTCGCTCAAAATGCATCAGTCGCCTAAGCGGCAACTCGTGCTGTTACCAAGGGTGAGTTCCTACTACTCTCGCTTAGGCAAGAGTCACTCGCTTGGGCGAGATCAGCAGGTTCTCGCCTGTTAGCACCTGTAACTCCTCATTCAACCAAACATACCTACGCACCAAATATTTTCATACGACTAACAACACCATTTAAGCATCAACAACACAAGAACAATCCAAGAATAAACCAAAGGCTTAAGAAAACGTAAACCCTAGCTTCCCTTACTTGGAAAGGAGCTAGTACAAGACCTCTACACTCAACTGCGGAGCACAACAGCTCCAGAAATAGATTCACGAGCTGAAAACAGTGAGCAGAAATGAGAGGAATCAAAGTACTATTTTTCAAAGTGAACTCTAAGCCCTAGCAGAGCTCTGAAGTTAGAAAAAGGAGAGGAATCAAAGTACTATTTTTCAAGAATCGCAGATGTGAGGGTTTTGGCTGCCTTAGGGGCTTTGTACACCCTATAGGCCAGCCCTAGGCCTAACTGTTTTGGGCCAGCCTTTAACCATAAGGGCAGAAAATAATGGGCCTTACAATATATTACGCTAATAAATGTAAGACCCGGGAAAAATTAAATAGTTAATTAAATAATTATTTAATAAATGCGGGTAAAGAAAACTTTTAAGGTAATAAATGCGGAATGTTATAACGTAGAAAAGTACTAGCTCAAATGGTTGAGAGTACTTTAATTGTGTGAGAGGACTTGGGTTCAAGTCCTATGTTTGCCATTTTTGTGTGTTAGTAAATTAGTATTATATATATATATATATATATATATATATATATACATATATTAATCATGTTGTGGAGTGTTATAATAATTGAATCATATTGGATAACATAAACATGAATTGGGTATGTGCTTGAGTGTGGGTTCAAACCTTGAAGGACCCAAATGAAACTCTATTTTTTCCATTTTTAGGCTTGATTTGAAGTTGAAGGGTTAAGGGAAACCCTAGTAGACATAGCAGTCAAGGGTAGCTGGAAAATAATCTAATTAAGTATGCTTCAATGACAATTACACGACTCCTTAATGCAATTTTCGTTTTAGGGCCTTAAACCACCATTAAAACATCATTAAAAAGCTAATTGTGAGAGGGGAGAAAGGTTTCTGCAGAGGATATTGTGGGATAGGCAGAGGAGTGCGAATTTCAGTGAGAAATTGAGAGTGTGGGGGATTTTTGGGGCTGAATTGAGAGAAGCCAAAGAAGGTCATTTTGGAGTCAAAGGGAAGAAGTACAAAATCACTCAAGGAAAGCTTTAATCCAGGTTAGGGGAGTTAAATTTTGCGTGTTATATATCATGTATATGTTTCGTGTTGTTCTGGATATGGTGAAATGTGTAAATTGAAATTTGCATTGAATTTTATCGATTTTCTAGAAATTTCCAGAAACTGCCTGGCGGCGTTGAAGGCTCGCCAGGTGACTCATACCTCTAGAGCCATTTTCTGGGTTACATGCAATGCACCGCCTGGTGGCTATGTGCTGCCCACTAGACGACACCAATTGGTTTGCCATTCTCTTGGATTTTTTTTTTTTGTGTTTTCATGATGTAGGGAGGTTCTGGAAGTGATTCTCATGATATGAGAATCCTTGGCATAGCGAATTGTTATTTGAAAATGCACCGTCGGGCGGCACTGAGGCTACCGCTAGGCGACACGACAACTTAGTAGTAAGTGTGAATTGGTTGGTGTTCTGGTGACAGGGTGTTGAATAGGGTCATCATCAAAAGTGATTTGATAGGTGATAGACTGGGATTTCGTTATCTATGTGCTTTATGCAATAATTGTGAGATTAAATGTGGGGGATAAGAATTGTGGATTTCATGCACTTGGTAGGTTATAATGGCAGATTTGTTAATCATGTATAAGATGCAATGCTTTCTAAACTGAGGAGGAATGAGTTAGACCGTAAGGGTATTGGATGTCTTGGGTAGATTTAGAGGAATAAGAGGCAAAGAGTGGGTGCGCATGATAAAATGGACTTGGCACAAACTAGGGTTGGAGCTGTAATTGGGGTGTGGTTTGGCAAACTGTGTATATTGTGGGGGTGGTAAATAGAGGGTACCATATTGGTTCGTTGTGTTTGTTTCTTTAGAGCATCAAGTAAGGCATGTTCGGGCATGATAATATTCATCTGGGGACATGATTAATGGTACTTGTTACATTTTGGTTACGATGTTATGACTTAAATACTATGATTGATGCATGAGAGTTGAATTACATGTTTGGGGCCTCTTAAGACCTGTTGTAAAGGCCAAAAACCAGTAGCATTGCGCTACTGGTATAGCGCCTGGCAGTGTGGGGCGAACCGATAGGCGATAGAGTTCTAAATCAGTGGCAGTGGCCACTGTCTACAGGCGGCGCCTGGCGGCAGGGAAGGTTTCGCCAGGAGGTGACGGGTCTGGATGACTTCTGTTTGGCGCTTGGCGAACGGGGCAGACTGTCGGGCGGTTTATGGCCAGTTTTCGCCTAGCGGTGTCTAGGCGGTGCCAGGCAGTTTTGGTTGCTGTATAATTGGTTGTTGCTTTGATCAGTGAACTCGAAGGACTAAGTTCAATAGGGGTCTGGGATATGCTTGGTGGTGGAACGCATGATGGGCATGGAACTGGTTAGTTCTCGTCAGCTACTATTGGGCGAGGAGTCCTTAGTATAGTGATTACATGCGTTGGACGCACGATGGGCAAGGAATAGTTTTATTCTCGTTTGCTGCTATTGGGCAAGGAGTCCATAGTATGGTGATTGCATGTGTGCCAAGGTCCAAGCTGGGAAGGCTTTGATGTTTTACTACAGATGAGGAGTTTGTGGGGTTGGACTATAAGTAGGATTGGCTCGTAGGGTTGGACCACGAAAGGGATAGTTTCGTGGGAGCACAGTAAAGTCCCAAGATCCAGTTTCATGCATATGACTCATGAAGGAATATGAGATCAGGGGTGGGAAATTTGCAGTTAGCACATATCAGTAAAATTATTTCTTGGGATGGGTGTCATACTTATTTTATATTCATATGTGCATAGCTCACCCTATCTATTTGTATGTGGCGATGATCGTATAATTTATTATCCGGGAGCAGATGTTTTGACAAGTGAGCCAGGAGACTCATAAGATTGGAGAGCGGGATTATATGGGCTTTTGAAGACTTGAGTTTTTTATATTTTCATGTTTTGAACATTAGCCAATTTTGGCTTTTACAGTTGTAATAACTTTGAATTGCGAACATTTATAATGTATGCAACTTTGCGATTTTAATTTTCCCGTATTTTGGGAACATGTGATTATAAATGAGGTATTATGAATATTATCGCGTTTTAATTTATTTTATTTAATTGTTTATGTTCTTTTCAAAGAAATATTATATATATAAAAAAAAATATATATAAAAAAAAAAAAAAAAAAAAAAAATATATATATATATATATATATATATATATATATATATATAGTTTTTACTTTCTTAAAATTAAAATTAGAAAAAGTAAAGACATTTCAAAATAAGTGATTATATGTTACCGTTACTCAATTGCATCCTCATTATACTACCATAATCTAGATTCTCTCCCCATTTCTCTCAACCTCTGCACACAGTTAATATCTTAGACAATGCTAGAAATAATTAGAAAAAGGTCTCAGATCTCATAGTCTCTTACGTTCGTCCCTCAAGCTCTTTTTTTTTCTCCATTTCATTTAAGAGAGTCACCTGATACATAATTAGACATCTTCTTTCTCTTTTATCCACTGTCATCTTCTTTCCAAGGTCAAAAATATCCTTTTTAGATCTCACTCTCATCACGCTCCGTTGACGATCATTCTATAATAACTCACATTAAGGGATCACCACCTCGATACCAAACACAAAGAAAAAGCACCTGGAAAAATTCTTCTTGGAGGGGCAAAGCCACCAAAACATAGATCTTTGAGAAGATAAGAGAGATACACTTGCAAACATTGTTTTGATTTTGAAAAGCAAAAATCATCAAACAAGTGTGAAAAAAATCTAGGTTTTTCTTTCTCCTTTTATATTTACTTGTAATATTTATTATGCGATCATAGCACCAAACATATTGATTGTTTTTTTTTCTCTCTTTTCCTTCTCTTACACTGATGCTTGAACTCGTCATGGCATCGTATGTACATGTTCTAATTACCATTTCTTTTATGAAATTGTCTCTTATAATGTGGTTTTGTTATGTCAAAAGAAATGGTTGGTTGCGTAATATACGAAATATAGGATGGGCTTTATTGTCATTAATATTAGATGAAAGTTGCGTATGTGTGTTGGCATAAAAGGTGTCAAAGAAACATAAGCCTCATATGTATATATAAATCTCTGCATTTGGAAGCTTCTTTTGGTATGTTAGTTTATTAATTAAAATCTTTTATATTTTTTCCTTAATTTCTTTTATCGGAATGCGAGTGTTGATTTTAATGGCTAATATAATGTGTTGCTTATACTGGATGTTTCAAAATAACGCACAAGATACACATTAAACATGAATATTGGAATAAAGAATTTTGAGATAGCTATTGAATAATAAATATGTCTAGGCATTAACTGAGAAAATTTTATTTTTGTTTGGTGATATTCTTTTCTAAAAGAGATATAAAATATTTTACAAAAATTATCAGTTATTTATTTAGTTTATATATATATATATATATATATATATATATATATATATATATATCGCGTAACATTAATTATCATGTTGAGCCTCAAATTTGCTTGATAATTAAAATTTTAAAATTCTTATTAATTATCACGTTGATTCTCAGACTTGCTTGATAACTAAAATATTTTCATAACATTAATTATCATGTTGAGTCTCAGACTTGCTTGATAATAAAAATTTCCATAATATTAATTATCATGTCAAGTCCCGAATTCGCTTGATAATCATTCTTTTTATAATTATTTTTTTCATAACTTTAATTATCATGTTGGGTCTCAAACTTGCTTGATAATTAAAATCTTTTAAAATATTTTTCATAACATTAATTATCATGTCGAGTCTCAGACTCGTTTGATAATCATTATTTTTCATAACTTTAATTATCATGTGGAATCACGAACTTCCTTGATAATCATTATTTTTCATAATTGTAATTATCACGTCGAGTCCCGGACTTGCTTGATAATCATTATTTTTCATAACATTAATTATCATGTCGAGTCTCAGACTCGTTTGATAATCATTATTTTTCATAATTTTAGTTATCATGTCTAGTTCCAGACTCGCTTGATAATAATTATTTTTCATTTTTAATTATCATGTCGAGCCCCGGATTTACTTGACAATCATTTTTCATAACTTTAATTATCATGTCAAGTCCTAGACTCATTTGATAATCATTATTTTTCATAACTTTAATTATCATGTCTAGTCTTAGACTCGCTTGATAATAATTATTTTTCATAATTTTAATTATCATGCTGAGTCCCGGACTTGCTTGATAATTATTTTTTATAACTTTAATTATCATGTCAAGTTCCAGACTTGTTTGATAATAATTATTTTTCATAACTTTAATTATCATGTCGAGTCCTAGACTCGCTTGATAATAATTAATTTTCATAACTTTAATTATCATGTCGAGTCTCGAACTCGCTTGATAACCATTATTTTCATAACATTAATTATCATGTGGAGTTTCAAACTCGCTTGAAATCATTATTTTTCATATTAATTATCATGTTGAGTCTCATACTCGTTTGATAATCATTAGTTTTTATACTTTTTAATTATCATTTCGGGTCTCGAACTTGCTTGATAACTAATTTTTATAACTTACAAAGCCTCTTAAAAACAATTCAAGTTTAGAAACCCTTCCATCTTTTATAATTTTTTTATCTAGAACTACGTGATCCTTGATTCTCCATTCCGATTGGAGATATGTAGGAGCAAGGTCAATCCTTCTCGGGTTCACCTTCCAAAAATCACATCTCTTACAATAATTTTTTTTATCTAGAACTACGTGATCTTTAATTATCCATTCCGATAGGAGATACGTAAGAGCAAAGTCAATTTTTGCCGAGATCACCTTCCAAAACCACATCTTTTAGAATAATATTTTTCATTTAGAACTACGTGATCCCTGATTTTCCATTTTGAGCAAGGCCAAGTCCTTGTCAGGTTCACCTTCAAAATTAAAATCTTTTCAAAATCATTTTTCATAGTTATTTATTTAGAACTATGTGATCCCCAATTTTCCATTTTGAATGGAAATACGTAGGAGCGAGATCAAGTCCTTGTCGGGTTCACCTCCTAAAAAATTAAAAAAAATTTAAGATCTTTTTCCAAATAGTTTTGGAAGAACTACGTAACCATGATTCTTCATTGTGAATGGAGATACGTAGGAGTAAGGTTAATCCTTGTTGAGCCCAACTAAAATTTTCAACAATATTTTCTTTACTAATTTGTACTTGTTTGTCTGTTTGATTTTTTGGGAGAAAACTAATATTTTAAAAATTACATTAATTTTGCACATTTAATTAAAGGGAACCCGTCTTTGGACGGGCGTTGTGGGGTGCTAATACCTTCCCCACACAAAACTGACTTCCGAACCCAAACTTGGTTTCAAAGACTATTCTTTTTAAGGTTTTTCTATAGTTTTCCTTAATAAACTATGGTGGCGACTCCTCTGTTATGTTAAAATAATTTTTTCGCTGTCCTATCGTGACTCCGGTTGCGACAGATGGAGACTCCACTAGGAACTATTCTAGAGAGTCAATCCTAATTAATTAAGCATGCAAAATATATGTTTATACATAGTTGTTTCCCCCTTTTTGTTTTGTTCTCCTTTTTGTACATTTATCTTCATTTGGCTTGATGTGATTTATATCTAATTTAATTGTCGTGATTTATTATATTGTGAAATTATTGAACCCTAGCATAGACAAAAATCTCTATATTTGTCTATATCTGCTCGGGAAGTTTTCTGGTTGTTTTGCAGGTGGGGGATTTGGTAGTTTCAGGTTGCTCCCTTCACACACTACACGTTTTAGGCTAGTTCTATTGTTGTGATATTAGGGCCCTATACCCGGGTCTGAGTGAGCCATAGGGAGTGGAGGTCCAACGATTATCATATTAGATCTCAGATCTACTTGGCTATTGTGAAGACTTCATCTAGAGTTTGCTTCCTCTTAACATGCCACATTTATTAGGTCACCTATCATTGTGGATTATGTCCTGAGGTTGACTTCAGCTCTAGAAGCCTATGAGATTATTTAAAGCTACCCATGGAATTAAAAAGCCCATAAAATAGAACATAAGTTTTATCTACACTATTGTAGGACACAATGGGAGAATGTTTTATACTTGCATATTAATCATACCGTATAATTAATTTTCAAATTCTTCATGCTTGTATCAACATATTTTATGAATAAACACCTTTTGAGGTGCAAGCATCCATTGCATTTTTTATTTGACTTAGGCATGCCATTACGTTGCATATCATTCTTGTTTTTTTATTGAGTGCATGACCATTTTACGATCACATCATGTGAATAAATACACCTCTTGAGGTGTAGACAAACACCTCATTACATCAAATAATTAAATTCCATGCATGTTTTTAGTGTATCACAATTTTAGTAACTTATCATGTAAATAAGTACCTCTTAAGGTGAGCATCTCATTGCATCATTTAATTGCATGTCATGCAAACCACTTTGAAAATGTGTCAAACTTACATGAACATTAGGGTGAATAAGTGCCTCTTGAGGCACAAACATGCATTATACATTCTGTCTTCATTCATGAATGATACTTTGTACATACCTTTTCATATTTATAACACCTTGCTTTCACATTTCACATTCCATAATGTCTACCATGCATTCATATGGGTGGCCCTTTGCATTGACATAATTTCTAAATTCATAATAGCATCTTGCATTCTCATGTTTTCTTACACAATGCCTAATATTTATCCATTGTACACATGCATATAGGTAGTTTTTCAAGTTCATAACATCTTGTATTTTCATCTCACTTTGCATTCATTTTTTTTCCTCTTCATATCCTAAGATAAAAATTAAAATAGAAAAATATAGGCAGAAACATCTTTTTCCCCCTTCATATTCTAATATAAAAATAAAAACCGAAAATAATGGCAAAACCACCGCGACATCAATGCAGAACTCGTGCTAACCAAAAGATCATGGAAGATTGGAAAAAGGATCAAGCAACAATGAAGGCTGATATAAACCAATTAAAGGACCAAGTGAATCAAATTTCGAAGATCTTAAAAAATCTGAGGACCACAAATGATACTTTCCCCTCTCAAAGCAAAGAGCAAACCTTGTCTTATCCTCCAAGATTCTATCCTAGAACTCATTCTAACCATTTGGTATGTATGTAGAAACATAGTGTACACCAACAACGACGAGGAATCCAAGTGCAACCCTTTCCCTTACATGGTCTTCCTCCATGTTATTGTAGTAAAAATCAAGCTATACCTACCACTCATCACACTAATAAGACTATTCTCCAAGTCAATGCTCAGGATCATACTTAGACTCATGTTCACACATTTGACAAGATGTCTTTAATTAGTGAGGGAGAAGGAAATAAGCTTAAAGCAACTTAAGTTACTAGGAAGGCAAAGGCTTTGCATGTAACCACAAGAGAGGATTCTCAAGTGAAACCTACATCTCATATTCTTGTACAAGGGATAGCAACTAAAGATGCCAGTACGATAAGTAAGCTAGAGATTTAAAAGAGAGATCGAGAGCCACAGAAAGCGAAGGTTGTCCTCAAGGTTTTCACAAGGGAGATTTAGTCTCGCCTGTTCAAAACAATCATAGAGAAAAATGGACTCAAAATTGTGAAGGGTCTTTTGTGGTAAAGAAGTCATTTTCTAGGGGAGCTTTGATTGTTACAAAAATGGACGGAGAAGAATTACCTTTTCCAGTCAATTCTGATGTGGTCAAGAAATACAACGCTTGAAAGAAGTCCCTGATTCTCATGATTTGCTAGAATTTGCTTTATACCCAAGTGGGCATATGTTGCCTTTCTTTCTATCATACCAATGTATATTTGTCAATATATACCATCAATCTCGTGTCTCATGGAACACATTTCAGGTCATATATTTTGACTTCCTATAGCTTTATTTTTCATATAAATGAGTTCTACAAGATCTTGGTTGAATCGAGTTCTGAAGGGTGTCACAAAGGTAAATAAGGTTGAAATTAGCAAGTTCTGGAAAAATCACTTATCCATCCCTAGTTTTTATTTTACACAGTCCTCATGCAAGTGGACCACTTAAAATACCTGTTCTACACCTCTTGTTTCTACTAAGATGCACCCCTTCTACCACTTAAACTCCACTCAACCAGATCATGCCATGAGGCAATCCTCCACTAACTAAATCTGTCCAACCACATGATGACACGTGTAATGATCCTCCACTCACTAAACTGACCAATTAACTTTTTGCCACGTCATCATCTCCTTCCCAAAAAGAAACCCTATTTTTTCTTCTCTGCCACCATCCTTCACGCACCTCACCATGGATCCACCGCTAGGCCCGCCGTCGGCAGCCACTACGCTGTCATCGTCAACAGAAATTGTTGCAGCACCGTGAGTAATAGAAACACACGAGTCCCACCAACAATCACCATTGTAGTAGCAGCCATGGAAATTGCACTATCACGCAAGAGCAGAACCTCACCTGAACCATTGCGCCGCATGTCGCCGAACCATCATAGCCCCACCGTGATGTAGGTCAGAGAAAGCACAAGGCCATCACTTACCTGGAAAACCTGAACAATAGCACCACTGATCTACGTGAACCTACATCTACACCACGCTCACTATTGCAGCCTTCACCAGAGAAGAAAATGCGACTTCAGCACTACAACACCGTCAGCCAACATGCCTTGCATCAGTTTATGTCGGAACAACACCGTGTCACAATGCCATCAATCTAGAATGCGCAAGATGCCTTTACATTATAGCAAGTTAGCACGGTGTTAAATCTACATAACATAACATTCGTATGAGTCCAAACGTTTTTAAATTTTAATTGAGAAGTTACTTTGATTAATTTTAGAAACTTTCATATGATTGAATGAGTTTTTGCTAATAATTGAGAAGTTACTTTGATTATAGGTGAAAACTTAGATTAGAATTAATCAAGAATTTACTTTGGTTAATTAGCTTTTTACTAATTGACATGATTAGGATTAGTAATATTTAATTGAGAAGTTACTTTGGTTAAATTTACTAAGATTCTACAAAGTTCTTGCTTTTGATTGAGAAGTTACTTTGGTTAAAAGTAAGGACGCCAACAAATTAATTGAGAAGTTACATTGATTAATTTGAAGTCTTAAACAAGAAATCAATAAAATTAATCTTTAGGAAACCAATGATGAATCCTATTTTGAAAAAGCAGTGGAATCGACCTATTTTTCTTTACTATTATTTTTATCTTATTTTATTTTTTTATCTTTTTTAATTTTTTTTTCTTTATTCCTTATTTCATTTGATTAACTCTTTTGTATAATTTTTTATAAGAAGTAATTTGTTAGAAATCAATTCCGTGTTCGTTGGGAGACGACTTAGGGTTGACTTAACCCATACTAATTTTTTGGCTACTTTCTTAATACTGAAGTTGTTATAGATAAGTAGTATTAATTTGATTGCTTGACGACAACGTTATCAACTATACACTTGCTTATCTTCTCCTTTCCAAAACCATTCATCCTCCCTCTCTTTACATGGATTATTCCTTTGTATATTATGCAACAAGGTAGTGACCATATGTTTTTCCCATTCAAACCACTCTCTTCTCCATAGAAGTTTCTAAATCCATTGATCACCATTCTAAACACCCATTTCCTCCAAAGTAGCTTCCTTTAGAATATAATTTGTGTACATCCTAGGAAAACTATCTCTAAGGGGGGTTTCACCAACCCACCTATCTTCCCATAACTTAATTTTATTTCCTATTCCTATTTTCCATATTATGTTCCTATCAAACCAACTTGTTATTTGTCTTCCCCCACATATTTTTCTAATATCTCTCCACCACCATGAATCATAGTTTCCATCTATTCCTTTGTCTAATGCTCTCTAAGAACCATACTTTGACAATAATACTTCTTTCCATAATCCTAGTTCATCCCTTCCTAACCTCCATTTCCCGTTTCACAATAAAGCCATGTTAAACATTCTAAATCCTTTATACCTAGCCCACCTTCTTCCTTGGTTTTAAATATATTTTCCCACTTAACCCATTCCATCCTCCTTCCTTTGTGGCCCCAACCCCATAAAATCTCTCTTTGTATTCTTGTAATAATATTGTTCACACTCATTGGAATCTGAATAAAGACATATAATACAATGAAATAGAAGATATCACCGATTTTCTTAATGTAACCATCCTTGCGAACGATATATATCTTCCTTTCCATCTTGCCAGTCTCTTCCTAACTCTTATGATCATGTCCATCCAAAACTCTTTTTTCTTATGATTTGCTAGTAAGCCCAAGTATGTAAATGGTATGTTCGTAGTTCTACAATTAAGAATTGCATAAAATCTTTTAACCATGACAAGAGAAACTCCTACAGTCCCTAGTTTACTTTTGTAAAAATTCACTTTAAGTCCAGATGCTAGCTCAAAACACCTGAGAATACTCTTGATAGCCACTATGTTTTTAGTTTCTTCTTTGCAAAAAAAAAAATAGTGTCATCAGCAAACTGGATCATACTCACCACAATATTTTTGTTTCCCACACTAATACCTACTAATATACCTTTACTTTCAACCTGTCTAACTGCCCTTGCTAATTCTTCTACTACTATGAGAAACAAAAAAGGAGTTAGGGGAGCCCCTTGCCTTAATCCTTTGCTAAGTACAAACTAGTCTGTTGGGCTACCATTAACTAAAATTGAGATAGATGACGATTCTAAGCATGCCCTAATCCATTTATTCCATTTGGAACAAAAACATAATCTTTCTAGCATGTATATGAGGAAGTCCTAGTTGACCGAATGATATGCTTTCTCAAAGTCTGCTTTTACTATGATGCATCTTCCTTTTTTCCTCCTCACCTCCTCAATAACTTCATTTGCTACCACCACACTATCCAATAAACCCCTCCCCTTTAAAAATGCAGCTTGTTTATTATCAATTACTTTGTGTAAAAGTTGTAGCAGTCTCTTAGATAGAATTTTTGATATTATCTTATACACCAACCCCACTAAAGATATAGGCCTGTATTCTTCCAACCCTTTGGATGTTGTACTTTAGGTATTAAAGTGATGAAAGATGCATTACATCCTTTTGGCCACCTCCCACAACTATGGAAAAAAGTAACTGCCTTTATTATGTCTACTTTAATGGTATCCCAAAATTGTCTAACAAAGTTAAAATTAAAACCATCTGGCCTTGGACTTTTATTGCTTTCGCAATCCCAAATTGATGCCTTGATCTCATCCTATGAAAATCTCTTTATTAGTAGAACATTATCCTTGCTGCTAATTGATGAGAAGTCAATATTGTCCATCCTAACTTTGATATACCCTTTTTCTGTAAACCTATTTTTTTAGAAATTTTTTACTTCTTCCTTAACTTTAATTGGATCCTGATTCCATAAACCTCCTATCTTAATGCCTTTGATCATATTTTACATTATCCTCCAATTGATTAACCTATGAAAATACTTTGTATTTAGATCCCTTTCTTGCAACCACTTTGACCTTGATTTTTGTTTTTCTATCATCTCCTGTCTAAAATTCATCAACTTTAATTGCGCAAAAAGATGTTTTCTTTTTATTCGTTCTTCTTCGTCTAAGCCCAACTCTTCATCCTTTTTGTCAAGCTCACTTATGGTTAACATGATCGTTTCTTTAGTACTACCAACATATCCAAAAGTCTCCTTGTTCCACATTCTTAACTCATGTTTTAATGCTTGCCCCATGATTTTTTAACAAAAATCTGAGAAACCCCTATCTATATGCCTAGCATCTATATACCGAAAAGGTTTAGGACCCCAATCAATACTAGAATGTTTTACTACTAAGGCCCAATGATCAGAGACATATTTTTCCATAACATACTGCTTACTTTCAAGCCACAAGTCCAACCAATCTTATGAAACTAAAGATCTATCAAATATGCCTTTTGCAGTCCCGCTTGTTCTATCCAGTTAAAAGATCTCCCTACCATAGGTATTTCCAAAAGATCCATATATTCAATGAAATTATTAAACTCCTCTATTTATTTCTTCTAGTACCTACTTGAGATATTCCTTTTCTTTCATTCGGGTTCCTAGCTGCATTAAAGACTCCAATCATGCACCATACTTGATTTTCATCATCTGATGAAGGATTATATTGTTCCTTTCTAAGATTATTGAGTATGGTGTGAGTTGATTAAGAAAGCTAAGTGAAATCCCCACTAGACATTACGATAGCAAGTTATCTAGATGTGAAAGTTCCTTTCACAAAACTCAAGAGAAGAAGATGATGGATTGATTCAAAACAAAAAGGAAATGGAAAGCACATAAACCATAGAAAACCAAAAATAATTAAAGGAAGAAGAAAACATAAAATGGAAAGGAAAAAAATGGTAAGAAATGTGAGAAGCACGCCACTACAAGGCTAAGCTAGAAGTCATGGCAACCTTGAAGATAAGTGGATGTATGTCGCCACTTGCTATACAAGATAAGGCTTAAAAGTATTCACTCCCAAGGGAGGAAACTCTCACAAATGGTTGAGACACAAGAGTGTTTTTACTTCAAAATGTTCAACCCTTTTAAATATCTAGGAGCACCCCTTGTATAGAAGAGTTTAGGGGCCTCTAAGCAAATAAAAGATACCTAAGGATGTCTCTATAAAAACCTAACCCTAGCTTCTAAAAACTAGGTCAAATAAGGTTACAAAAATGAGAGAGAAAAGAGCCAACTATGGTGTGTGCAAGGCTAATTTCGTTCTAGCACAAAAGGAGACAAAGAATGTGTCTCATATGTCTCTAAAAAGTGGCCAAAGTGTGTTAAAAACAAAGGAGACTGATGAGTTCACATTTTTGCCCTCATTTAATATTTAAATTTGGGGATTTAATTGAATTTTCTGTGCTTAAAGATTGATTTAATTAGGATTTGTGATTATTGGATTTATT
>Ga0214542_1005570_pt1 | contig 23813 bp, 11 predicted proteins | sample CNSS1metaG_FD_160096 | JGI IMG/M metagenome (GOLD analysis project Ga0214542, IMG submission 160096) | Root nodule microbial communities from cowpea collected in UCLA plant growth center, Los Angeles, California, USA - CNSS1 | ecosystem: Host-associated > Plants > Roots > Nodule | place: USA...
AAAAAATATATTGGAGATGCGAAATGAGTTTCATGACAAACCAAATATTTAGAAGAAATAAAAAATAAAAAGCATCCTCTATATATATATATATATATATATATATATATATATATATATATATATAGGGTTACTTAATTAATTGTAAATATTTTAATAATTTAAATGAGGATGAGGATATGGCGGGGACGGGTATTATGGCGGGGATATATTCATCCCCATCTCCATCCCCATACCCAATTGAAAAAATCGGAGATTCCCCATACCCATACCCATACCCAGTCAATGCGGGGATTCCCCGTCAAAACGGGGACGGGTTCGGACAATACCCACGGGAACGGGTTTGTTTGCCATCTCTAGTCGCTAACTGAACGGCTCTCATTAAAATATTGTACAATATTGAGTTTCCACATCCAATATTTTTTAAAGATTATTTTTCAATATTGAAAACAAATTCGAACGAAATGATAGGATTTTATAATATAAATTATGATAAGGATTTTGTAATTTGGATTTTGATAAAATTTAATTATATCATAAAAATTAAAAAAAATTAAAAGACTTTACATTTTTTTATAAGATTTGAAAAAATTATACGACTTTCAAACAAACACATTTAAAATTACAAAAAATTAATGAACGAATTTATAGGAAATATAAGGTTCAGCTCAGATAGAAAAGTAAAACCAATAAAAAATCAATCTTTTAAAAGTGAATCAGTTTAGGAATTTCAAAATATTATTGACAATCTTTTTATGAGTTATAAAATTCAGAATATTATTAACTAATCGTTTTGTAAGATACTAACCTTTAAAGAACTTCACTCCTCTGATGTCAGGAAGATGATCAGAGAGGGGCTTGACTCCTCCGATGTGGACACCTTCGGGGTGGAGAGAGACGAAGAAGTCCGGTGCAGCGGTGATAAAAAGCAACAGCGCGGTGCAGTACTGCGGTGTTGATAAGAGAAGGCGCGACATTAAAATGTGAAAGTGTAGGGTGTGAGAAGCTTAATGGAGGGAAGTTCGGCATGAAAGGTTAACAGAGGGAACAGGGGCTTTTTGTCAAAATGTTATTTTCAAAGAAAATCTCTTTTTTTTTTCTTCCTTTGTAAGTTTGTATACTATGGTTTTATTTCATAGGCACGTTTTTAACATGTGGTGTATTACATCAACGATTTATTTGTTTATATTGTTTTCCTTACCTATACATTTGTGATAATATTTAAATAGTTTATACCTTTCATGATTCAATGATTCTTATTTTAAAATATTAAATAAACTTTATATAATTAATTAAAATGATTAAATTCATGTATTTATAAAGTTAAAATTAAATTTGAGAAAAATTTTAAAAAGAGATTAATCTCAATTTTTATTAAAAGATAAGAGACCAAAACATATTTACCTCTTTTCTATTTATATCGATAGAATCTATGGCCATGAATAGAAGTAATAGAAAAGGGACCCAAATATCAACATGAATAAGGCTAAAAGCAGTGGCAGTTGAGGAATTACTCAATTGATAAGGAAGCTTGTGTTGTTTAGCAAAATGACAAACATCACAAATGTGCTTAGAATCAGCACGAATGTATGGAAATTTTTTACACAATATGTCAAGAATCCTGTTTGAAGGGTGGCCTAGTCTAAAATGCCACATATCTGAATCAAGTTCTTTATATTGCAAAACATTATTTACAAAGACTTGATTATAATCGCAAGAAAAATGTTGCAAGTAGTACAAGTCCTTATTGAGCTCAGCACGCCCAATCATCTTGGAAGTACCCTTGTCCTGGATCTGACAACTCTTGCAAGAAAATATTAGTTCACAATCCAAATCTCCAATTAAACATTGCACGGAGATGAGATTAAAGGAAAACTCAGGTATGTATAAAACATTAAAAAGCATTAAATGCTCAGTGAATTTAATAGTGCCCGCATGAGTAGCTAAAACATGAGAATTGTTAGGCATTTTTATGCAAACTGGTTTAATCTTGTAGAATGAAATAAATTGTGACTTATCAAAAGTGACATGGTCTGTGGCACCAGTGTCAAGAATCCAAGAAAATTTACCTGATTGTAATTCTTCCTTTGTAATCTGTCCTGTGTGGCTCCGAATCTGATTGACACTATGACCAGAACTTTCCTGCAAAAGGCTTAATAGCTTTTGCACCTGTTTGTGAGTGAAGGGATTTCCATCTTGTTTAGAATCCTGATTAGTCTCAAATTCTGGATTGTTTTGGCTAGAAGTCTTTGTGCTTAGATTGCACACTTGATCACTCCTTCTATCAGAATTGGTGGTATTTCCAGACAAATCTTGCTTTTTGTACCAAGGAGGATACCCGTGTTTGGAGTAGCATTCATCCACCGTGTGATTAGGTTTGTGACAGTAGGTGCACTGTTTTCCTTGAGCAGCAAAGCGACCTCTTCCTCTTCCATGATTCCTCCAGCCACTTCCTCGTCCTTGAGACTTAGAATTGATTTGTTTTTCTTGATTCCAATTATTTTGTCTCTCTGCAGAGTTGATAGAAGCTTTGGTATCTTGGAAGACAGTACCCATTAACTATCTTTCTTGCTGTATAACGAGAGAAAACACTCGATTTATGCCAGGAAGGGGTTCCATTAGTAGCACTTGAGTTTTGATCGTATTGTAAGTTTCATTCAATCCTTTGAGAAAGCACATCACGTATTCAATTTCTCTGTATTTGGCAATAATCTTGGACAAGGCGCAGGTACAAGGAGTGTCGCAAACACAATCGGGTATAGGCCTCAAGAACTCCAATTCCTCCCAAAGGATCTTCAAATCCGTGTAGAATTGGGTTATAGTTCGTTCTCCTTGTTTAACAGAATGAATCTCTTGCAACAAATCAGAGATCCGAAAATAATCTCCTTCAGAGAAACGTTCCTTTAAATCTTCCCAAAGAATCCTCGCAACATCAATGTAGACAATGCTCCCGGCGATCTGCGGAGAAAGAGTGTGAGTTATCCAAGACAAAATCATCATATTGCATCGTTCCCAGGCCTCGTAGGTTGGATCATCCCGTTCAGGAATCTTGATACTTCCGTCAACGAACTTCAATTTATTTTTCGAAAGAAGGGCATGACGCATATTTCTGCTCCATGAGTGGTAATTGGTTTCACTAAGTGGAGGTGATACAAGAATCATTCCTGGATTTTCACCGGGATGCAAATAATAGGGACTAGATGGATTATTGACAATATCCACAGTTTGAGATCCAGGGAGAGATTCGGATGTGGTGGTAGAGGACGACATGGAAGAAGAATCAAGAAACCGAAAGGAGATAACGAACCAGCACAAACGAGGGAGAAATGAGAGACAACGAAAGCAAAGGCGTTACCATCTGATACCATGTAGAATATGGTATTCCATATAATCAAGATCACTGCGCTAGAAAAACAAGAACCTGTCTATTGATTTGAAACTGTGAAGTTAAAAAGTACTGATACACTATTGACTTCTATATATATATATAGAAGGGTAAAACTGTAAAACGTAATAAACCAAAACAAAATAGACTAAAAACAATTAGTTACATCAGTATTTAGTTACAACAGTATTTGTGAAAAACAAGTAGATGTAGTGATAATTGAATTGCTTATCATTTTTTTTTTCAAATTTCGCAAAGTTGCGTATGATGGAGTGATGAAAGGCTTATGATAGATTATTTGTAAAAAGACATTTATACAAATTGTATATTAGAAAAACTTTCCTTATTTTTGTTAGTGTGGATTGTATGACATGCATACAATTTAAATAAGCCTGGGAAAGTAAAACCAGTTAGTCTATAAATGCATTCTAAATCCAGTTTTTGATTAACTTGATAAAATTCAACTAAGTAGGCTAATGCAAGCGAGAATTTTTTGATTTCAGTCACTTTTTTATTAAAACAACTTAAGTCTTATTTAAACACACAAGCACTCTTAATTAAAACTCTATTATATCTGAAAGGTTTCCTTTGTCAAGATAATATTCATGCATTTGAGATTAAAGAGATGGAACAATCTTCTGTTACATGTAGTACATACGGGGAGAGACGTTTGAGTGAGTTTCAACCGTGAACCAGGTTATCATGGGTTTGAGACAAGTTTCAACCGTGTATATGTTCTTTTTTATTTTTGATGATTATAATATTTTTCAAGGATTCTCATATATTTTTCTCTAATTCAAACAATAAAACAATTAAAAATAACCTACCATACAAACTTCTCATACTAAAATAATAAATATCATAAAAGACTTCTCTTACCTTGATTCCATTTCCGGTATTTGAACTCGAATTTTGTGCAACTTCCTTCATGTCTATTTCTTTTTCTATTTTCCTTTAACCTTTCTTTTCAATTTCTAAGATTCTTTACCTAAAAGGATTTTTATGCGCATCTATTCTCTTTAGTCCCTCTTAATAAGGAAATGAGTTTTATTGTTATTACTCATCTTAATTTTAGATTATGAATCCAAAAATATATTATAAGAAGCGTCAAACCATCAATATAATCAAATTATCCCAATATTAAAAGCAATTCCTAATAATATAGTAGTAGTATGCGGAAGCGTACCTGATCAGTAATTAAGAACAATATAGATGAAAAGTGATACCTGATCTTCCAAATAAAATCAATGACAGACTAACATTAATTTACGTGTGAGACAATATTGCTCTTTTTCTGGTAGGTTTTTTCTAGAACGTATCTTACAAATGTGTATTTTACGTCGTCTCATAAAACTGACTAATGGAATATCAATTTTATATCCTTATCAGCATAGACCAGGGACCTCTCTACAAGTTCCTGGATACTTAAGTCTATCATAGACAGTTCATCAGAAACCCAACATGTATTATCCATAAATTAATAAAAATTGTACAATATAATTGATATTTATAAATAATATAATTTATTAATTAGATATTTATAAATAATATAATTTATTAATTAATGTTAATCCATAATAATAAAATAGAGAATAAATTGAGGCGTAGTTTTGCCAATTTAAAATTCTTTTAATTGTCATTGCTACAATAAAATTTCAAAGTGCCAACTTTTTTCCTCTTCTAAAAATATTTATATTTTCTTAAATAACTAATTTTGATAAATTCACTATTCCATGTTTTTCACTAAAAACAACTTACAAAATAAATAAAAATAAAAATAAATTATATATTTATATAAGATAATTTATTATTGGTTTTCACATCTTTCCAACTTTAAAAGTTTTCTTCGGAAAATTATTAACCAACAAACAAATGAGGATAAAAGACCCTCATGTTGCTAGTACTAGTGCGCAATTGCTACTGCACTACTATTGCTACTGTTAATGTACTACTTCTATTGCTACAATTTTAATGATATACTAAGTGAAAACTAAAATCTAACCAGCCATTGGAGTATAAAAGAGTATACTATTATAAAGCTATATGAATAGGTGACTACGATATAATCAATGTTTAATTAAATTGATGAAAACGAATTTGTGGCTGAGGGAGCGCATGGAAGTGATATAATTAATGCAAATGCTTTTAGTGCTAGTATTACTAAGGATAAAAAATTAAATAAGTAAATTCTGACGATTACATTTATGCCAAGCCAATATATACATATTTTTACAAAGACATTCTACGTTTCAATACAGAAACTAGTTCAGATTTGCTTACCTGAAGCAAAGAAATAAATACTATGAATTCAAAGAAAGACGTTATTATAATTATGTACCTGCTTCTCGTCTTTGAGACACCTTTGGCACATTATTGTGTTCAATGCAATGCAACCATGATGGTATTGGACCAGACAACATACTCTCACTCACATCCAGCATAATTAAATTGTTGCAATTCTTCAAAGAGGAAGGCAAATTGCCTATTAAACTATTGTTTGCCAAAACTAAAGCTTCCAATTTAACAAGTGTGCCCACGTCCATTTCCTGGATGGAAAGGTCATATGCGTTGGCTAAATAGGGACGCATGATTTTTACGAATTTCTCGTCGGCTTAACTGACGAAAATGAATAACAAATATAATAATAATTTTCCGTGCGTGGGTCAAGCCCACGGAAAATTAAAAGAAAAAGAAATTCAAATAGTTTTGGTCGCTCAATACGACGCAAATAGGAAGATTTCAACGCAATATTCTGACTTTTGTGTGGGCTATGCGTGGGTCAAGCCCACGAAATACAAAAATAGAAGTTGAAATAGGTTATTTTCGTGGGTCTGGCCGACGCAAACAATTAGAAATTCAATTGTTAGAGTCGGCCTTGCGTCGGCTAAGCCTACGCAAATTAGTGTATAATTTGAAATGACCAATCGGTTTCCAAGCGGATCCCAGAAGCCTTATCCAATTCCTCAACCTGCATCTAATACCTGTCCAGACACATTTCAAACAATCTAATCAATCTAGCAATCCAGCATATGATTTCATTCATTCAATCCAGAAATCGGGCATATGATTTCATTCATTTACAATTGAAATTGCAAACATAAAGTTAGTTGTGAGTTTCACAAAAATCCTAGAGTCTAAGATCAGATTATAGTCAAACAAAAAGTGCCAATATTGGCAGTACAATCCCACTAGCATTCTAAGATCATATTACAGTCAGACAAAAAGTGCCAATATTGGCATTACACTTCCACTAACATTTCATTCTATGTTTTTCTACTTAGCCTATACTAAGCCTATACTAGTTATTGGCAGCAAAACCTACTAGCATCCACCTCCAAGCCACCATCCGCAATGGAAAAGAGAATGATACAAGAAAACTTGAAAAATGAAAACTAAAATGTAAGAGATTAATCTCTAAAGTCACTTTATGAGTATCCTATAATATAATTAAGAAAGTAAATTTTTAGAAAATGTATACACAATTTGAACAAAAATAAATATGTACCATCTTCAAGGAACTGGATGATCATCCAAGTCCTCATCATAATGCGGATGCACGCGACTGGTGCCTGTTGAACTGCCACCACCCTGTTTCTCCAACATCATGGCTAATTGTTGCTTGATCAAACTCATTTCTTCTTGAACAAGAGCATATTTTTTATCAATTTCATCAGCTCTCATAGTGGCTTGTTTTACTTCTTCTAGAAGCCTCTATGTCTCAATCAATTGTCCTGGTCTTGGATGAATTGTGCGGGCTAAAGTAGAAGGTTGAGTGAGGGATGACACACCATGATGAATGTTTGCAGCCAAGTCCCTAGTGCCATAAACTCTTCCTCTACTTTTCCCTCCAGCAACATCTTTCCAGCATTGAATCTTTGTTGTTGTTGTAGCTCCTGCAAAATTATCCGTCTCCATGTCTCGCACACGCTGATGATATGTCTCCTACTCATTCATAATATTCGAAAGTGTCATAATTGTATAGACTTAAACCAAACTATACCAACTATTAGAAACCTACATATACTTCACGTGCACGTGTATCTACCCAAGCACCATCCTTCTTCTTATGAGTGACAAGAAACAACTCATCTGGATTCACAAGACGCCCATGTTTTCGCTTCTGAGAAAAGTTATGTAATTAGTAAGATTATATCACCAACCTTGCTTGTATATCTAAATCCAGAAGTAAGAGTTCCAAGTAGGAATACAACTGTGTCTAATATTTCAAAGAAATTTTATGAACACAAAGAGAGGGTGAAACTCGCAATGCATAAATCTCATAGCCGAATTTGTTTAACACAATTCGATTTTGTTATTCAAAGATTGATCCTTCTACTTGTGAAGAAAAGATTAATGTTTTAAAGGATAATATGTATAAGTTGTTTGAAGAATATGTCAATTTAAATCCAAATGAGTCAAAGAGTTCAAGTTCTCAAGTTTCTCCTTGACCACAACTTTCTTCTTTTACGAATGATGAGCAAGTGATGGATGCATTTGATGTGAGTTTTTAATTCTCAAATTTCTCCTTAAACACAATGTGCTTTATTTCTTACTTATGAATGACATATTAAATATTTTTCATATTGTCTTAGGAATATGTTGATTATTTGAGCCAACATGTTAATGACACTGGAAGGTCTGAGTTGGATCTTTATTTAGATGAAGGGAATCTTGATCCAAAATTTTTTGATAAGTTGGATGTATTGAGCTATTGGAGGGATCATCGAGATCGTTATCCAAACTTGTCTAAAATGGCTTGTGACGTGCTTAACATTCCAATTACTACCATTGCTAGTGAGTCTGCTTTTAGTCTTGGTTCTCGTGTGCTAACCAAATATCGTTCTTCCATTCTTCCAGAGAATGTTGAGGCACTCATTTTAACACAAAATTGGTTGCATGGTTTTGAACTAACAGGTAACATTATTGTTAGTACTGTAAAATTAATTTAATTATTTAATACTTAATCTTTTAATATTATTAGTTAACATTATTTTTTTCTTGTTTTATTGTAGATGGGGATAAAGAAGATGCTTCAAGAGATGAAAATGTTGTGGATTTATCCATTGAAGACTCTAATACTATAGTTTGATAAGTGACAAGAATGATTTGATGTTAGATAGTAATTTATATTTTTGTGATTTTGGTTTGTATTTGAAGTTTAACACAATTTGAGATTTTATTTGGATTGTATTGAAGTTTATTTAGATTTTAATCGGAATTATAATTTAGTTTTCTTGGGATTGAAAAAAAAATTGTGTTTTTTTTTTTAATTAAGTGAGCCAGTGAGTCAACCCGTTTAACCCGCCATCCCGTGGTGGGTCGGGTCGGGTTCTAATTTTGTTGGCTCGCTAATAAGTGAGCCGGATTGGATTGACCCACTAAGTGACCAACCCGTCGCGGACCGAGCCGGGTTGGATCGGTTGACAATACGGTTGTCAATACTTTTTTTCTCTTTCCTACACGTGTATTTTATCACAAATAAATATCATAAAACGATATATCATCACCAAGAAATGTATATATTCTTAAGAGATCTTTATGATGAAAGCCTTCTACACAATTTCTTGAGGAATCATTTGAAAGTAGAACCTTTTACAACACATTATGAAAAATACATTTAAACCAACAACTGATACAATTTGTTCAAGAAGCTCAGGTAAGCAATTCTCCAAGGTTTCCAAATTAGAATTGGTCCTAATAAGCCCCAAAATCCTACAAAGAATCCTACTCCCATGCTCATGTATAACGCTTCAAAGAAATCATAATCATCTCCATCCTTTTCTGTTCCTGCTTCTGCCTTTGTTGTTCTATTATCTCCAGGACAACTTTTGTTCATTTGTTCACCACAAAGATCAATATTTCCTTCAAAACTAGACCTTTCAAATGTCTGCATATGTCTTCCCAATGGAATTCTTCCAGAAAGAGAGTTGTATGACAAGTCTAATTTTCCTAAGAAATCAAGTTGGGAAAGAGAAGAAGGAATTCTCCCATGCAAATCATTTCTTGACAAGTCAAGAGATTCAAGTGAACTTAAATTTCCAATATTAGAAGGAATTTCTCCACTCAAATTGTTTCTTGATAAATTTAAAGAAACCAGCCCAACCAAACACACAACTTCTTTTGGTATTTCACCTGTGAAATTATTGCTTGAGAGATCAATACTCTTCAGATTCAATTGGGGATCTCTGAACACCTGTTCCACACCTTTCCACACCCACGTTATGTCAATACTGTAGTCCAAAGACACGAAGAAACCGTAGATTTCCCTATAAGTAGTAGTATTGTACTCATATATAAGGCGCTGAGTTTCACTTCTGTTGATGATCTTTTCAGACATGACAGTAAAATTCTTTAAGCATGCTGGAATTGCTTTTGATAACTTATTCCTGGAGAGATTCAACAATTGAATATGCCTTAAATAACAAAGTTGAATTGGAAAATGTTCAGAGAAGTGATTCCCTTGCATGTTCAAGATTATCAATTGCTGCATGCTTTCTCCAACCCATGATGGTATCCGACCAGACAAATTATTTTCTCCCACATCCAATATAAATAAGTTAGTGCAATTCTTCAAACTGGAAGGCAGTTCACCTGTTAACTTATTATTTCGTAAAACCAACGCTTCTAATTTAAAAAGGTTCCCCATGGAGATGGGAATATTCCCAGACAACTCATTGTTGCTCAAATCAAGAAATAGTAATTGGTTTAAAGATTGCCAACAATCAGGGATTTGCCCCTTTATTTGATTGTTTGATAAATCTAAGGTTGCCAAATACGGTACCATGATTTTGTAACATAAGAAAGAATACAAATCTGAAAATTTATTTTTAGAGATGAACAACCCTGAAGCTTGCAGCAAAAATGATGGAAGTGCACCCTCAAATTGATTTGCATTCAGAATTATAGATGGTCTGTAAAGAAGCTTCAATGGTATATCAGGAATTGCCCCATTGAGATTATTTTGAGACATGTTTAACCCACTCAAAGTTTGCAACTTGTTCCAAAACCATGCTGGTACAGAATCATTAAGCTCATTATCAGATATATCTAGTGACATTAAGGAATTTTGTGTCTGGAGCCAACCAGGAAAACTCGGACCTAGCTTGCAAGATGCTAAAATCAATACTGTTGCTTGAAAAGGAGGAACCCAACTAGAGACAAATCTTAGAGACAATGTGTTGTATGATAAGGATAAGGTTTGTAATTTGGAAAAATTAGAAAGATGAGATTCAGTGACATCACCCTCTAAAGAATTCTCCTCCAAGCTTAAATACTCCAACTCAGATAACAATCTGATGCTTTCAGGTATCTTGCCATTAATTTGGTTATATGATAAGTCCAAATTTTGAAATACGTGTCTATTGCACCATGAAGAATTTTGAAAGAAATGAGAAATTTCCCCATTCAACTTGTTATTTGAAAGGTCTAAGGTCTGCAATCTGCACATGTTTCCAAAGAAAGACGGAATCTTGCCTTGTAGTATGTTGCTGGAGACATAAAAGTGTTGAAGAGAGTTCATTACTTTTCCAAATCCATCTGGAATGGGACCTTCTAACATGTTGTCAGAAAGGTCAAGGGCCTGAAGATTCTTGGTGCAGTTCAGAAGCCAGGAAAACATTGTAGATGATTTCAATAGATTTGAGGAGAGGTCGAGTATGACAAGGGAAGAGGAAGAATTAATTGTGGAAGCAGAGGAAATAGGAAAACTTCGATCAGTAAGACTACAGTTATACAGATGAAGCTCTCTTAGTTTAGAGCCAAAATTAAAATTACCTTTAAAAATTGATGATGTTAGATTATTCCAAGAGAGATCAAGAATATTAAGAGATGGAAAATTTGGATAAAGAAAAGATGAAAAAGCAATGTCATTACCAATAAGATAAAGCTCTTGTAGGTGAAGGCTAAAATTGAATAACAGTTGAAATGTTGAGGAAGTTAGCACATTAGAAGACAGATCAAGGACAGTAAGAGAAGTTGAAAAGTTGGAATGAGAAGGAAACAAAGTTTTGATATTAGTATCTGAAAGAGAACAGTGAACAAGCCTCAACTCTACTAAGTTTGGAATGAGCGCATTGATAGATTGTAGCCAATGGCGCGAGGTGCTGAGATTATGCAATGAACTCAACTCTAGAGTTGTTAAGGAGTGGAGATTAGACAACCACTCTGAATCCCCAGCTTCTATATTGAAATCACCGCCTAACCGAAGAGTTTGTAAGTTAGGAAGATTCCCACTCCGAAAAGGGATGGCTCTAGAAAGAGTGTTACCTGCAAGATTAAGAAAGTGTAGTCGCTTGAGATTCTTAAGTTCAAATGGGATTGCTCCGGACAGAGAATTGTCTCCAAGATTAAGATATTGTAGCTGCTTGAGATTCGTAAGTTGGAATGGGATTTCTCCTGATAGATAATTCCCTCCAAGGTCAAGATATTGTAAGTGTCTAAGATTCCCAAGCTGAAAAGGAACTGGTCCCAGAAGAAGATTTCCTCCAAGGTCTAGATACCTTAGAAGTGAAAGGTTTCCAAGTTGGATAGGAATCCTCCCACTAAATTGAGAAAATGAGAGGTTGAGATATTTTAAGTTGGTGAAAGAGCCAATGGCTTGTTGGATGTCATTCCACAGAAAATAATTATAACTGAGGTCCAGATGTTGAATGTATTGCAAGTGAATCAATGAAGTGAGATTGATTGCACCTTTCAATTGTGAATCCGAAAGATGAAGTAGAATTACATGACCAGTTCGATGGTTGCATTGAATGCCTTCCCAAGTGCAGCAATCTGTGTTATTTAGATGGTGAGTCCATGTAGAGAGTATGCCATGGTCATCTACGAGGCTTTGTTTGAAGTTCAGGAGTGCTTGTCTCTCCTTCTCTCTGCACTTTGCATCAGGACTTGGTTTGATTGGCGTTGTTGTGAATGGGAGAGCAAATCCAGAGGCATGGAATAAAAGGAGAGCAGCATATAATATTTTGAGAGAGTAACGCCTCATTGTAAGTTGCTGAAATCAAGATAACGCCAATGTTATATAATCTCAGTTTTTCTTTTGGTGATGTTAAGAAAGCTTCATTGAATCATCATTTATATCACTTCATAAACAAAGCGTTCAATTGTTCAACCACTACAGTCCACAAACCTATGCTTCAATTATTGTCAAAACCCAATGCAGAAAGAAACTCCTTTTTCTTATCACACGTCTTTATTCGTACTACGCGCTTTGTTGACTACTGACCAACAGAATTGGGAATGTAAAGTAGATGCTTTTTTCTTTTCGATCTAAATTCTTTATATTTTTATCTTTAAATGATAATCATAATTGATTTTTGTGGTCAACCAAATATTTAGCATATTAAAAAAGTTATCAATGTTACTTAACTTCTTTTGTTTAATGTTTTAACGTGTCGAGATTTAAAATTAGTCATTGAAAAGTAAGATAAGTTATTCATGTAAGTTAGTCATTCGTGTCCTTATTTTTTTTTTTTTATAGTTTTCAATTTATTCTTTCTTTTTCTTCTTCTTTTTGCATATTTCTTCTTCTTACTTATTTATGTTACTAATGTTTCTTCTTCAAAATTCGGTAAAGGACAACCCTTCTTTCTTCCTTCTTTTTAGCTTTTATTAAAACACTTATTTTCTTCTTTTCTCCTACCTTCTTTAAACTGAACTAAAATGTACAAATTTTCTTATTTCCTCCTTTATGTATTCTTCTCTCCCCCTTCATTCTTTATTACTTTTGTTTTTCATCTCCATCATTTATTTATTATTTATTGACACTGTTATTTCTTACTTTTGCTTCTCATTTTCTCCGTGTAGTGAAAATATGGGTGGTGATCGTTGTATTGATTATGTATGATATTTTGAATACTTTTTCTTGGACGATGATAAAACTTGCAAACTTATTGTTTAAACGAATTATGTAAATTAAATCCATTCAAGTGAAATTCAAAATAATATTTTGTGATTCTATTTGAATTGGTTTCAACGATTTTTGTTACTAAAAAATTCTTAAATATTTCCTTACAAAAGAAATTGGTAAACATTGTATATTACTCAAAGGGATGCTATTATTTATTTATAATTGTTGTAAAACACATAATTTCATGTTTCTATCATTTCCATCAAAAAATTAAATAATCTTGTAGATAAAACTTAACTTGCAAATTTACTCATTCTGACAAGTATATATAATAGTAATTATAAATACCGTCAAATTCTAAAACAATTTTTAAGAGATTTACATCATATAATTGTTATGACATATTTGTTAGATGATAATTAATTTTAAAAGAAAAATATTATATTTAAGTATAATGAGTAATATTCCTTTTATGTACATCTTTCTTATGATGAAAATATATTTTTAATAGTTTACCTATGTTGTTGTATTGTAACTTGTAATACAGGGACAAATGTAACATCTCTGATTAGTAGTCTTTTTACCATCAATTTGTTTATTACAGGATTAATATTTAAATATGCATGTTCTACCAATTTATTTATTACACAATTAATATTTAAATATGCACGTTTAGTACTTTGCAAAAAAATATTAGAAATACACATATATATATATATATATATATATATATATATATATATATATATATATATAACATCAAAGAATTTATTGTTATTTTTTTTAATTTAATACTGTAATTCATACTAAAAAATCACAAGATATATAGTAAGGGTTCATTATAAACTTCTTAGTTTATTTCTAATGGTAGTACTTACCGGTATCACGAGGGACATATATATTTCATTTAATGTGTTCATTTTCTAAATTAGACGTGTCACGAACTTTGAGAGATATATGACACTCTATTTCTCTTTGTTATTAATATGGACATGACACAAAAATATTAGACATGCAAATTGTCTTGTTTCTAAATAAGACATGAATGGTTGTTTGGAGGAGTAGTATACACATTTATAGTCTTATTATACTTTGATTGCATTTTTAATGTCTTAGTTTTTAGTTCATTTTCTTTCATTAGTAATAAATTAGGTTTATTATATATATTCGCTTAATTTTGTAATTTTAGTTTATTTTACATTAGTAATAAATTAGGTTTATTTATATATATATATATATATATATATATATATATATATATATATATATATATATATATATATATTCGCTTTAATTTTGTAATTTTAGTTTATTTGACATTTGCTTATTATTTTAGTCATAATGTTCTTTTGTATATATTATTTTTTACAAATTCTAGTGCATTGAATTCTACATTTTAAGTATTTAAAATGAACATATGGTATTGAACTCCTCCACTATTGTCTATGACCTTTAGAAATTGAAACAAATTTATTGAAAATTTGTAAGGAACCCTACCTATATTAGTGTTGTGTTTATATTTTTATAAGGGTTATATTCATAGTCATTGAGAGATTGTGGTTCTATATGGTTATATAACATTAGTCTTACACATATAAGACCTTAGATACTACTTTTACACCAAAACCTTAAGGCAATGTTGTTATAGGTCTTTATTTTTATATAGTGTTTAACTTTGTCTTTTCTATCCAATGTGAGACTTTGACTCACACTTGGAATATTTCCGATAATTAGCTTGAACCTTTTGTAATTTGGTTTATGACCTTATAAAGTTCATGATTAGGCTCACATTTTCTTCTGTTTTTTAGTCTATATAAAACCCAAATATGGTAAAAAGTGAGAGACAAGAATCATTTGTCAAATTTTAGAGTTTTAGTTTTTCTCCCTTTGTTGTATTTTAATTCTTTTCTTTCCATGTTATTTTCTCATATGTGATTCTATTCTTAAGTAATGGAGAACTATATATCTAAGAATCAATTCATATAAAATCAAGATAAAACAAGTTGAATTGACTTTTGCACCCATCATTCTTTATTTTGAGCTTGTTTTCCTCTTCTATGATATATTGATTATGTTCATTGTGATATCAAATTTACAATTCTAATTGTAGACTTCAAATTAGGAATTGATACAATCTTGACTTGATAACTGAATACAAATTGAATTGTATGGTATTGAGATCTGATTATTCAAACTTGGATTTGAATCTTTAGACAACTGAGGTTTGAATTGTTTGGTTCTTGAATCTGCTGTTGGTCCATTTTCATTTTCTACAATTTCGCACTTCATTCTGGATTCATTTTTCAATTTATATGTTTTTGTGTTTTTCGGTCCCTAAAGTCCCAATTTTATTATTTGTACCCAAAAATATTAAAGATTGAATATAATTAAATATGTGTACTATGATGATTGACCTAAGTTGTATTTAAAAATCCAGTGAATTTTATAATCTTTGATTTCATTAAAGACAACGATAATCAAGCAGGTGATTGAAAAGGAAAGATTTTGCAGCATTGAATGTGTGTTTGGTGATATGGGTTTTCATAATTCAAAGGCTTAAATATCTTTTTTATTCTCATTTTCGTAGTGTTTGTTGCGGATGATCATCATTTTGACAGAATGTTTAAAATGGTCCTCATTTTCGCAATTTGTGTTTTATTTTGTCCTCTTTTGTAATGCCGTTTAAATCAGTAACGGAGCACTGTACAGGTGACACTGTTTGCATTGGGGTGTGTTACTGTACAAATGGCTAATTAATGTTAACTTTTCAATTTGGGGAAAATTTTGCAATTAGGGCTTGAGTTGGATTATAGTTGCGCTCTTCATCGTTGGAGGTGATTTCTTCATCTTCATCTTTCTTGAGCTCGGATTTGCAAAGAAAGCAACTAATACTTGTCATTTTATTGTTGGATTGCAATTGCACTCTTCATTTCAATTTTCCAGTTAATCATCATCAATGAGGTAAGTGGGTTTAGGGTTTTCTGGGTTGTGTTTGCTTGTGGGTTAGAGTTTTTGTAATTCTATTTTAGGGTTTGTTTGTGCTTGGATTGTTGTGATGTTCTGCATAGTTTCTAAATCACCACACCTGTACAGTACACGTAACACACTCTAATGCAACGTAATACAAATAGTGTCACCTGTACAGTGCTCTGTTACTGATTTAAACGACATTACAGAAAAGGACCAAATAAAACACGAATTGCGAAAATGATGACTATTTTAAACATTCTGTAAAAACGAGGATCATTTAAAACATTCTGTCAAAATGAGCACCATTTGCAACAAACACTACAAAAATGAGGACGAAATATGTATTTAAGCCTAATTCAAGAAATAAATCGATGGAAGTAATGCTAAGGAAGAAATAGAAGGTAGTTCTGTAAAGGTGTTACGGTACTTATCCATAATACATAGGTTTAAAATATTATTTTCCCTCAAAGAGGATTTAAAAAAGTTTGTGTGATAGGGTTGTTTGATGTTTAGTTGATTTTCCTTAGTAGAAGTTGATCGATGAAAGTTTTCCAAAATTTGATCAGAATAAACCCAACTACGAATGAGATGAATTATATTGGGAACTTAAAACATGGTTCGTGGTTAGTTTTATATTAGTCATTTACAATTTGTCTCTTTAATTATGCAATAAGAGAAAATATATTACATTACGTTCATGACAACTAAGAAATAGCATAGATGTGTATCTGAGTCCCATGATTTAAAGATGTGTGAAACAAGAGTGAATGTGTTTGTTGAATGTGATGAGTTCGAGAATGAAGCAATTACAATCTTATATTAGTTGAAAATGATTTTGTACCATAATTTCTTTTTATATCATATGGTTCTTATTGTGTGACCTTAATTATAACAATGTCATTGCATTTTGTGGTTATGATATTAACAAGTATTATATTTCTATGCAAATGGCAATATTACAAAAGTAAAGTACAACATAATGGGGTTACCGATTAAGCTAAAATTTAGCAATTTGCTATTTCTAAATACCACAATCCCATTACAACATCAATAAGTATTATGGAGTCATAAAAAAAATATGAAAAATTGATTATATGATGTTCATCGTATTAGTGTTTAAATGTAAATAGGTTGAAGATAATATAGATGTGTGAATGGATACTTTAGGCGTCAAGTTCTAACATGACATATGTAGAGACCATATACAAATAGTTTTTTCTAGATTTAAGAAAAGGTAAATCTGAATGTTTGTTGATCTCTAGAGTAGCTTTAGCCGTGTCATCCAATAAATCATTGATAATAACATGAGCTTTTAAAATCTTAATATCAAAAAATCTTGTTTACATTACCCTTACTTACTATAACTTACTATAAGTAGATAAAAAAATACTTAATAAATGATTTAGACCTCTAATTTGTTTGTTTGGTTCATTCTGTTCTCCTTATTATTTTTTGGTTCAATTTGATCATCTAATTTTTTTAAAATGTTCAATTTGATCATTTTCGATAGGTTGACGTTAATACCGTGTACGCACATGTCATGTGCAATTTTGTGATTTTTTTTAGTTTAAAAAAAAAGTAATTTGTCACGTGTCACGTCATAGTCGTGTCACGTGCCAATTTGTGAAATTTTATTTTTTATTTGTTTTAATTTAAAAAAAACTGCCACATCACAAGTTGTGGTTGTGCCATGTGTCAGACTAACAATGTCTATTTTCAATTTATTCCCTCTATTTACAACTTTGATTCAATTTAGTATTCTATTTTATAAAATGATCCAATTTTGTCCTCTCCAATTTAAGACCAAATTAGTAATTAAGCTTAATTACAACTTATATATCATGTTAAAATAACTTTTTAGAATTCATACATCAAATTACTCCACCTAAATATTCAAATTATTTTATTTTTTACGAGTGTATAAAAATTTCAAGTGTGAGAAATTACAAGTGAAAAAAAATGTAAGAAATAAAATAATATAGGTATTTAGGGGGGTGATTTGATGTATAAATGAAAAAAAAAATATTTTAACATGAATATATAAGTTGTATAAGCTTAATTACTAATTTGGTCTCAAATTGAAGAGGACAAAATTGAATACTTTAAAAAATTCGGGACTAAATTGAATCAAAATTGTAAATAAATAAACTAAATTGAAAAGAACCACCAATATGACATGTGGTACAACCATGACCTGTCACGTGACATTTTTTTTTAATTAAAAAGAATTAATTTTTTTTAAAATATATAAAAAAAATTAAAAATTCATGAATTGACATGTGGCACGACTATGACATGACACATGATAGTTTAATTTTTTTATAAATTAAAAAAATTTGAAAGAAATTAAAAAAATAAAAAATTTCACAAAATGACATGTATGAACATAATATTAACATCAACTTAACAAAAATGACCAAATTGAAATTTTTTAAATAATTAAAGGATCAGATTGAACTAGAAAATAATAACAAGATCAAAATGAACCAAACTAACAAATTAAAGGACTAAATCACTAATTAAGCCATAAGAAAATAAGAACACAAATGACTCATTTACATGAATGATTAATTTATATGAGTAACTAATCCTTTTTTTTGGTGATTAATTTTAAATTTTGACAGATTAAAAGATTAAACAAAAATAAAAGTTAAGTGGCATTAATAACTTTTTTAATATGCTAAAGACTTTTTCACTACAAATTCATAAACTATCTAACAAAACATTCTCATATAGTGATTGGTACCAATGTCCAATTCAACGCTTAAAGTCATTCACTAAGAGTTAAATTTGTTGTTTTTTTAATTAACCGAGATATCTATATAATCTAGATAGCAGACAAGTGTTATTCTACCATGTAGAAATTGTGTCGATGACAAATTCAACTTTTCTCAACTTTAATTCTTAAGATAAGCACAACACTAGAGTTGTCAAAACAGGTAACCTGGCTCGACCCGGCTCAACTCACCATGGGTTGATGATTTAGTGAGCCAACCCAACCCGACTCACTTTTTAGCGAGCCAAAAAAATTCGAACCTAGCTTGGCCCACCACGGGTTGGCGGGTTAAACGGGTTGACTCACGAGTTGACTTAATTAAAAAAATTATTATTTTTTCAATCAAAACTAAATTGTAATTCTAATTAAAATCTAAATAAACTTTAATACAATCCAAATACAAACCAAAATAAAAAAAATACAAATTATTTATGTGTTGGATAAAAAAATAACCTAACATGACCCAAATGTAAAGCTAACTTAATAAAAAAAATAAAAAATACTTGTGTGACCCTTTTATCTACGGGTTGGTGAGCCAACTCGACTCACCACAGGTTCAACCCAGATGAGCCGGGTTCTAAATGAGCTGGGTCAAAAATCAACCCGTATTAAAATTTGTAAAAAAATTTCAACCTAACCCGAACTCGTGGTGAGCTAGGTTGGCTCGCAGATTCCAACCCATTTTGACAGCTCTACACAACATCATAAAAATGTGGATTAATATTGATTAAGACTAGAATGAAGATATCACTGATATGATGCAGTGGAACATTCAATATGAAGTTACACCAACCAAACGCCAATGATGCAAGGAAAGAAAGAAGGAAAATGATATTTGCATCGAAAGGAACACAAGTGAGAGATGTAGAAACTTAATTAGAAGAACATTTGAATTGTTTTGATTTGTTTTTTGTCTTTCATGATATATTTTTTGTAAATAGTCTTGTAAGAGGTTATAGTATCCGAGTACTCTATAATTAATATATTAAAAAAACAAAAAAAATCAATTATGATCATCAGTTAAATATAAAAGTAGAAAAGTTTTGATTGAAAAGAAAAAGAGCATTTACTTTAGAGTTCCCAATTCCGTTGGTCAGTCAACAAAGCGCGGAGCACGAATAAAAAATAAATGATACGAATGAAAGTTTCTTTCTACTTTTGCTTTTGACAATCCACTAATTGAAGCATAGCTTTCTGAACTCTAGTGGTTGAACATTGAACGTGTACCATATTAAAAATGACTTTGCATAAATTATATGTTGAAATATGAACTCCTATAATCTTTTTGCTGCTATAAAGATAACCAGTAAAGTTTATAGATGGTTCTATTAATTTGTTGATTAAAGATTGTTGTGGAAAGAGTGGATTGAACTATTTGATGAGTGGATTGTACAATTAATAATTTTCATGCATATATCAACAAATTATAGTCAGAGAAGGTTATAGATAACGTTAAGAAAATACATCATATTAGCCCTCAATATCCATAGAAAAGAAAGTTTTTTTTTTTTTTAAATATCGACATATTTGGTTTTAGTACAACAAAAAACAATTATAGTAATAATACAAAAAATTTAATTCCATTAATTATGTTTGAACTCCGTTGAGTTAACTATTTTTAATAAGGCTTAAATACTTTTTTGGTCCTCATTTGGTTTGTTGCGAATGATCATCATTTTCACATAATGTTTAAAATGGTCTTCATTTTTACCTAATGTTTAAAATGGTTCTCATTTTTACCTAATGTTTAAAATGGTTCTCATTTACGCAATTCATGTTTTATTTGGTCCTTTTAACGTCGTTTAAATCATTAACGGAGCATTGTACAGGTGGAAGACCTAAGCTTGGGAAAAATTAAATTGATCTAAGTCTGGAAGAAGTTAAATCCATAACATTAATTCATCCTCATCAGAATGCACTACATTAATGTTTGACAAAAGTGAAATTGAACGAAGTTTAAGGTAAATCAAAATCCAGTACATCAATAATGAATTCTACAACAGAAATTCCAATAAATAACTAAGACGTTTGTAGCTGCTATCATGGTCTCCTCTTAATCTATAATTTCATCCCAAAGTGCTGAGATGGTTCTTCTGGTGTTGGTAGTGGTGTTGCTTGACTCTCCACTTCATTCTGAGCTCAAGAAAGACGAAGATGAAGAATTAACGTTAATTAACCACTTGTACATTATACGTAACACACCTTATTACAAACTGTACCAACTGTACAATGCTTCGTTAATGATTTAAACGGCGTTATAGAAAAGGACCAAATAAAACACGAATTGCGAAAATGATGACCATTTTAAACATTCCGTCAAAATGAGGACCATTTTAAACATTCTGTCAAAATGAGGATCATCCACAACAAACACTACGAAAATGAGGACCAAAAAGGTATTTAAGCCTTTTAATAATTATTATATACCTCCTAAAAATAATTAAGATTAATATGCAATTAATTTTGAAAAAACTATTTTTTTTCTTGATAAATTTTAAAATCCTTAGTGATTTTTTCAAGATTTTTTTACATACTAAAATTAATTTTTTTCTTTAATAAACATATATAACAAATACTTAAGACGAAACATATATTTAAATATTTAACTATTAACGAATTCAAACAAAATTAATGAAATAATTTTTTTTTGTAATATTATAATTTTTTTATTATACCAATGAAATATTTCAATACTTAGTATATGAGTTGATTATTTAGTTTATGTAAGACCTACTAATTCCCTTTCTTAATTTTCTGCCCTAAATGCAAGAGGTTGTCCCATATTTGGTGGGCCTGAGGCACACCCATAAGGAGTCTAAGTCCCTAAACCAGCTTAACACTCTCAATCCCGTCTCATTTTTCAGAAAACATCCGTTCTCACGCTCTCCTTGCTTCCCAACAGAAAGCTCTGTTAGGGTTTGGTCCCCTCTTGGTCAAACTTGGAGTTACTGTGTTCGTGGGCTTAAGGGTCGAAATCTGATATTAGTCCCTTTCCAGGTAAGGGAAGTTAGGGTTTTGTCTGTTCATTGATTTTATGCTTGTTTTGGTATGGTTTTATGCTATGATGGTTTATTGGATGTGGTCAGTGCTTGAAAAAATGCTAAAACTCTGTGTGGTTGTAAATCCTTGGTAATGCGCGCAAGAACAGTGGAGAACTCTGGTATTTTCGTCTAAGCGAGTTGCGAGATCCTTAAGAGTTTCTCCCTGGAGCTTGCGCGAGCTATCGCTCAGGCGACGAGCTCCTGTTTTGAGCGAGAGAACGCGAATGCTCCTTGTTCCTCTTTTCGAGCTCTCGCCTAGGCGAAGGGAGCTCGTCTGGACGAGGGAAACTTCTCGCCTGAACGAGACCCTTCCACTTAAGCGAGGAGTTGGGCGAGAAGTGCGTTAGTTCTGGAATTTCTTGGTTTTTGGATGTTGGTGATATGTTTGGACTGATTATATATTTTTAAAGCATGAGTTGTGGTGAAAAAGCAAATAAAACGCCATTAGTGTAAGGAGGTTGTGGTTGGAGAAGGTTGATTAGGGTTGGTAAAAATTGTCGGTGATATGTCTTGGCATTATTTATGTAAGAAAAATCATCCTATCCAGAATTTTCAACCACCATAACTATTTATTAAAAATTTATATTAAAGTTCATTCATACTAATCGTGTAATTAAGGATCTTTCACACAATTCTCATAGTTTAAGAGATCTTTCACACAATATTTCTCAAATCAGACTTGCACATATGTTCTTATCACATAGAAAGTATGAACTCTCTTTAAAAATCACATTTTCATACTTAAAAATATTAACTCCTATAATTTAAAGCAAAATATATATTAAGCAACACAATTTAATATGTATTATGCATACCAATTTAATATATATTAAGCATAAAAATTTAATATATTTTAAGCATAACAATAGTTTGCATTAAAAGTAGAAATAGTTCACATTAACAAGGACAAGAAAAAGTCACACCAACAACAAGAAATTCACATTAACAATAATGATAAAATACAAACGAATTATTCAAATAAAATAAAAATAAAATTTTATACACTTTTATTTTCTTTCGAAAAATTACTAACAAAATAAAAAATATCATAAAATTAATCTAAAAGCAACAAAATTAATTTCCTTATTCAAAATTCAAAACAACAAAATTTTCATAACAGAGCATACTATTATAACTTCTTTATGGCAATAAAGAACATTTATAATAAAACGAACTACCGTTTGTAAAGCCATGAATAGGTGAAAACGATATAATCAATGTTTAATTAAATTGATGAAAACGAATATGTGATTGAAGAAGAGCATGTAAGTGAAATATAATTAATGCAAAGACTTTTACCCTTTGTTCATTTCCCAATATTTACTAGCAGATGGATAAACCCAGTGATGTGGTTGTAATCATTTCAACCGACTTGAAGGAAAACCAACTCAAGAAGGATTTTACACAAACGCATTTTTACATCTTCTGAATTTGTGAAGAGGAAATCGGTTCTGGAACCATGGAACCAATTCTAACAGCTAGATAATCTAATATGTTCGGGAAGCAAAATGGAACAAGACACATAGGTAAAGTAGAGTTACGTGAAAGGGTTAGTTGACTAAGGGTCGAGAATAGTTTAAGTGTGCGTTAAAATTTTACATTGAATAGAAAAGACAAAGTTTAACACTATATAAAAATAAAAATCCATAACACTATTGTCTTCAAGTTTTGGTATAAAACGATTGCCAAATGCTTTATAAATATAAAACTAATGTTATATATATATATATATATATATATATATATATATATATATATATATATATATATATATATATAATAAAAAATAATTTG
>Ga0214542_1005574_pt1 | contig 23808 bp, 19 predicted proteins | sample CNSS1metaG_FD_160096 | JGI IMG/M metagenome (GOLD analysis project Ga0214542, IMG submission 160096) | Root nodule microbial communities from cowpea collected in UCLA plant growth center, Los Angeles, California, USA - CNSS1 | ecosystem: Host-associated > Plants > Roots > Nodule | place: USA...
CCCCAGTTGAAAATTTCGGGTATTACCCATACCCATACCCATACCCAGTCAAAGCGGGGATTCCCCGTCAAAACGGGGACGGGTTCGGGTGATACCCACGGGCACGGGTTTATTTGCCATCTCTAAGCTCGAGTAGTCCACTCTCATCTACTCAAGTTGAAGAACGAAACATATTGCCTTTTGTTTGGATGAGAATTGGAGATTACATAAGTGGTGAAGGTCTTTCAGAATCAGAAGACGAAGTGAGAAACATGGTAGTGTTTATGGTGAAGATCCAGTTGATTTTGATGAAGTTGTAAGGCATTCTAAGTGTAGAAGTGCAATGAAAGCAAAGATTGATACAATAGTAAGAAACCAAACATGGAAGCTCACAAACCTACCTACAGGAATGAAGAAGATCGAAGTTAAATGGGTTTTCAAAACAAAATTGAATGAGAAAGGTGAGGTAGACAAGTGCAAAGCTCGGTTGGTAGTTAAAGGGTATGCACAACAATTTGGTGTTAATTACAATGAAGTTTATGCACCAGTGGCAAAATGGGACACCATTCGAAGCATCATTGCACTCGCAACTCAAAAGAATTGGTCCATATATCAACTTGATGTGAATAGCGCATTCTTCCATGGAGAATTAAATGAAATCATACATGTAGAGCAACCACTTGGTTTTGTGAAGAAAGGAGAGGAGGAGAAAGTCTATAAACTCAAGAAAGCACTCTACATGCTTAAACAAGCTCCAAGGGCATGGTATAGCAAAATAGAATGCTATTTTATGAAAGAAGGTTTTGAAAAATGTGATTTTGAACATGCTCTATTTCTCAAAATCGAAGACGAAGGTAAGTTGTTAATTGTTAGTTTATATGTGGATGATCTTGTCTTTACTGGAAATTGTGAGAAGATGATGATTGATTTTAAAGAGTCAATGAAATCTGAGTTCGATATGAGTGATCTAGGGAAATTGAAGTATTTTTTAGGGGTAGAAGTTTTGCAATGCAATGAGGGGATTTATATTTCTCAAAGGAAGTTTGCCAAATAAGTCCTTGAGAGGTTTAGTATGGGAAGCTATAATTTTGTGAATAATCCGATTGTTCTAGGAACAAGGGCCACCAAAGACAGAGATGGAGTGAGGGTTGATGCAACAGAGTACAAACAAATAGTTGGTTGCTTAATGTATTTAACAATCACAAGACCCGATTTAATGTTTGCAGTATGCTTAGCAAGCAGGTTTATGGCTAATCCCACAAAGCTTCATATGCAAATTGTGAAAAGAGTCTTGCGATATGTGAAAGGAACAATAGAGTTTGGAATCCTTTACAAATGAAGAGGTGATGCAAAGTTGCTAGCTTACACAAATAGCGATTATGTAGGTGACATAGAGGATCATAAAAGCACGTCGAGCTATGTGTTTTCTTTGAGTGGTGGTGGTTATCTTGGAGTTCTAAGAAGTAGCCAGTGGTCAAGGCATATGGTTGAAACAAATTCTTAACAAACTCAGTCAAATTGAAAGGCTTAGACATTACAATATTCTGTGACAACAATTCTAATATCAAACTTTCTAAAAATCTTGTCTTCCATGGACGTAGCAAGCATATTGAAGTTCAGTTTCACTTTTTATGTGAACTCAACAATGATAGGAAGGTGAAGTTGATACATTGTAATTCGTTTAATCAAGTGGCTGATATAATGGCTAAACCCCTCAAGCTAGATGCATTCGTGAAACTGAGGGAGCTACTAGGAGTTTGCCAAGTTCTTAGTTTAAATTGATTATGCATAATCAGATTTAGGGGAGGATATGTTAGGATTCAGTTTTTATTTAGTCAATTCAGTTTATTATTTATTGTAAATAAAGTCCTAAATATTAAAGACATGGTTACAATTTAAATAAGTTGTTTTTAGTTTTCCACGTTAGTAGAGGGTGTTAAACATGTCTACTGCATTTTCTTCGTATCAGTTGTATAGAGCTTATATAAGCCCATTTCTTTAATAAATCAAATGTACTATTCTTCTGCAACATCTGAGAGCTTTAGTTTATCTACTGCAATATTGTAAGCATTAGTTTAGTATCAAACAATTGATATTAGAGTCAAGGTCACGAGTTCGATTCCTAGTGGACAATTGTTAAGGGGAAGATTGTTATGGGTTACACAATTGACTCGTGGCAGAGGCTAGGTGGGCCAAGTCACAATCCAAGTGGGATTCCTAGTATGACAATTGTTGATGGAGAGATTGTTGTAGGTGACATCAATTGTCCCGTGGCAGAGACCAAGTGGGCCGGATCACAATCAAATTGTGGCACTTGGGCTTGTGTTACACTCTTACGGTAAAAAAGAGTTGCGTCCTGACTAAAGACTATAACTTTTGACCAAGTAGTAAGCGTTCGATCCTAACAAATATTACATAAAACTTTAAACAAATTTAAGTCGATTTAAAAAGTCTAAAAAGCATTAAACATGCACAAAACTCTTGTTCAATGGGATTATAACTGCGAAACTAAATAAAATAGAATACCAATTAAATCCAGCTTAATTACAAAAAATAATTTTTATCACCGAGTTAAAAAAGATTTCTAGGCATAATACAACTAAATTATTTCCTCTAAATCAAAGTAAATCGAAATTTACCTAGTAAATTTCCATAGTTATATTCGTATAGTTATCCACCAGTAGTCCTAACTCTTGGAACAAAATTAGGATTAAATGTCAAACAGTCAAGCAAGAAATTTATAAAATCATACTATTAAAGTTCAACTACAACAGAACTACTATTAAAAAATCCTAGCCCGAAACAATCTAAAACCCAACAACTCAAAAGCACTAACTACATCATTCATTCATATTTTCAATCACATACATTATGCATACACATAATTTATTAGGTCAATGCTTACACATAAATTAAATTTAAACCATTTTAAAATTATTTTACACATTTATACTAATACTCGTAAATATACCACCCTTAATTAAGAGACACAAGTTGCTACTAGTTGTAATAAAGAACGTGGATGTCAAATATCATTCTTTAATATTTAAATGAAATATAATCTTTTTTTTATTTTTTTTATTTAGTTGAATTTTAATTTTGGTTTTCTTAATCGTCGATTTCTTGTTTCATATTTAAAAAAAATCAAAATTTTATTTTTCTATATTGACTATAATAACTTAACACATCCCTTTTAGATATCATAGAAAATTATCAATCAAATAGAAGTTCTAAAATTATAAAAACACACCCCCACATGATGATGGTCCATAAGAACTTTGAAAAGTGATAAACAAACAATATATCTAATTTCTTAGTTAGCTAATAACTTGTCCTTCTGAAAGCTCAAAGGTCGTATATTGGGCAATGGCCAACTATGGTCTTGTTTGGGTGGTACCTCGTACGGATAAACTACAAGACACACACAAGTTCATATATCATCCAATGTATGTGTTTATCGATGACATAAGCACCTATAAACTCTCATAGGTGATAACTGATATGTTGGTATCTGTTCTGATGCACCACGTGTCCACTACACATCATAAAATTTGATTATAATATGCAAGCTTTTGAGCTTTTCCCATGTAATAATGCCCATTTTCTTAATGTTCTTAAGTGGGTGAGTATTATAAGTTTTCCAAGATCTACTTGCATCCCCTTTTGCTCAATTATTACAATAAACAATTCACCTTATTTCATCATCATGCTTTCTTTCTTTCTTTTCTCGTCTTGCATTTTTCATCTCATCAACAATGCCAGATAGTGGAAAGTGTTCGACCCCACTTCTTCTCTCTCCCATTTTCTTTTCTCTTCTTCCGATAATAACTGGGTTAGGCTATTACTATATCTTATTAAATAATCAATAAATTGTTATCATCAATGGTGAAGAAGCCTTTTATCAATATATAATTATACATTTATAAATTTCTTGTATTAAAATTTTGGATTAAAAGTGATATTCTATTCTTTTTAAATAAACCTGTCCACATATTATTCACTCCGACTCTATTTAATATTTTTTATTTAAAAACTCTACAATTAAAGTGTTTTTGTTATTTAAAATTAGAAGATAAAGAGATGTTTTCACATTTACTTTATTAGGCTGAAGATTCCATGTGGACTAGAAATATGACAAGTTTATAGGATATAAGGTATAAATATCATTCATTTTACAAACCGATCTTGTGAGGTTGAGTTACACTTAAAATTTACTTTTTCATATAGTATTCTAGCCATATGAGCTAGGTTTATTGTGCCACCATATTAAGAGATTTGTTGGGCCTATCATGCTACCCGTTATCGAAACATTCATCAATGTTTATTCCCATGCTCGATATATATATTTCTTGGCTGAAAGGGTGTGTTGAAAATTTTATATCAACTAAAGATCAAACAATTTTATATATCGGTGGGTGTAAAGTTCACCTTATTACAAATCAATGTTGTAAAGCTAAGTTAGACTTCAAATTCATTTTATATTGTATTAGGCTAGTGTGTAACCAATAAGACGTAATTAGAAAAATTATACTAATAAAAGAAAAAGTAATGAAATTGAAACATATTTATAAGTATAGTGGACCATATTGATATATAATAATATGTGGTGTTGTATGAAAGGAAGTAAGGTAGAAGATTTTGAAAAGGGAGGTAGATGGTTGGTGAGTTGTTTGTTTTGATGATAAATAAAACTTAAAAAGGATGATAGGTTATAAGATTTTAGGGAAAGGGTATTATTGAAGAAAGTAGGGATAATATGAAATTATCATCACTTATCTTATCAATGAGTTTCCACGACTCCACGTGCAAAAATCAAATAAAGACTTTCTGCCGACAGCAATTTGAGCCAACCAATTGCATAAACAATTAATGTCTTCCTTTTCTTTTTAAACTAAGAGAAAGTTTAGACACGGAAAAGGTTAGGTTTTACCTAGGATCACAATAAGGGAACCAAGGTTTAACTATATCCTCTCCCTTAAACTAATAATTTACACTTATTTTTATTTTTAATACCAAATAAATATAAAATTTACGTACTCGTATATTTTTTAAATATTGAAAAAGGTAATATTATTAAAAATTTAATGTCAAAATATACTGACTTTTTGCTTTTAAATAAAATAAAGGAATTATAATTGTACGTTACTATACAAAAGAGATATATATATATATATATATATATATATATATATATATATATATATAATATTTACAATAAGAAAGAGAGATATTTAGATAATTTTGTTCTTCCATTTTTATATTTAATTTGGAAAATTAAATACTGTTTATATTTCATATTCTATCAATAAATACCATTGATTAATGTATTGGAACAAATTTCAACAACAATGGTATTAAAAGTTTATTTATTATGATTAATTGCTTTGAAGAAAGTATGATTATCTCATAGTAATGCTATCCTAAATGATGCTTTATACAAAATTTTTTATTTTTATTTTTTAATCATATTATTTATTATATTTTGTAATTTTTATCTTCTCTCCGTTCTTTAATTTATCATGGAAATAACATTTTTCTCTTTTCTTTTTAGCTCTACTAACTAACGAGTTGCAAGTTCTAATAATTAGATAAAGGAATCAAATTTGGAAGGGCCAAATATGACACTTCGACGTGATAAAATGGCATGCGAATTGAATTATTTAATGTTGTATTAAAAATTATATATTTTTATTATTTATAATGGTGGCAACGTTCGTAGACAACCTTATCTATATTACATGTCTTTTGTAACAACTATTTTTAATTTTCATCTAAATCAAATTCAGATTTTTTTATTAGTTATTTTAGTCAAAGGAGAAAAGTTAATCAACTCTATTCTTTAGAGTAACGTTAGGAAAAAAAAAAAAAAAGAAAAGAAAGATACTAGCAACATTAAGATAATTTTCCAATAAATTAGTCAGAATTCTTTAGATTTAAAGAAATTGAAAGTTTCAGTAAAATCGATATTTTTTATTATTCATTTTAATTTAATTTTATATTTACTATAAGGACCATGTACTTTTAATAGTAAAAACATGTATATTTATAACAAAATACTATTTTCTTAGGAATCATTTCATTTATCTTATATTTTTTAATATTTCTCTCATTCAACAAATTTAGAAGATAAGGTAAAATGCATTTTAAAAATTCATTTTCTTATAACTTTGAAATTCTAATATTTAATAATAATTCCTATTATTTCTAAAAACTGTCAAAAGTACAAATTCATTTCTCTAGTTATATATAAACAAGGAAGGTATATAGTAGCAGAAACAACATCATAAATTCTTGCATAATTAGATATTCCAATATGACAATACTACATACTAGCATTCCATAAAAATGATGTTTGATATCATAATATACCTCAAACATGTTTTTGTTTGGTGAGATGGTAAAGGAGGTGAATGAAGAGAGAAAAGAAAAGATAGTTGTTTGAAAGGAGGAAGAAACGTAAGCACATGGTTTCTCTTGGGTCATGGAAGCATTATGATTGTTGCAAAGGAAGTTTTGTTGGAGAATAAGTTAATTATAGTTATATTGTCGCACTCGGCATTATGGATGACGAATTTGCTATAACTTTGTTTAGTTGGAGGGGAGAAAAGGTGAAAAAAGTGACAATTATAGAATTTTATAACACCATAATTGTACCTAAACTTGTGTTGCCCTTTATACAAATTGGGAAATGCAGATCTTATATATCTGAAATGAACCCAGAAAAATTATTAAGGAATTAACCAACATGTAACACAGGGCCAACACTAATAAAGTAATTCCACTTTCCATCGTGATGCAACAGATAGCCACATAACCCACCAATAAAAGAAGAATGTCACTAACTGGTGGACACAGTTTTCACTTTGTTTTCTTTCTTTTTTTTTCTTTTTTTTTCTTCCTCATGCCAATTAATCTATGCCAACTCTTTTTTCCTTTCACTAAAAGTACGGCCAAATATAACGCCGTTTGGATCAATTAAAGTACCTCGTACCTACATCACATATATCTCTTTATATTTCTCTGTCTCCTTCAATTTGTATTTATAAATTATAAATACACGGCTCCGTATAAAGTTGTATTTCTAGTGATACCATGAGCACATTAGGTTGAAATCACATACATTCGATCCATATTATACTCCAACTTCCTCTATTTTTATCCTAAAAGGATAAATGTGCCTACCCTAACAAGACAAATGTGATGTCTACATTTTATCAAGGAACTACTTTCTTTTTACATAAATTCATCACATAAAAAATATGTATTTTTAAAAAGCCTTTAATTGATTAAGAGTGGGTTGTCAATAAGTCCTTAATTGATTAAGAATAGGAATGACTTGTCATAAAAATGGTTTATGTTTTTCACTATTGTTATTTCTGCTATAAACAATGGCAAAAATATTTATAATAATTATTACTCATAATTATAAAATATCTTATAATTTGAAATTAGGGAGAATAAATCAATCTATGATTGTTTACCTTATTATTAGAAAATCATATCAAATCATAATTACAAAATATCTTGTAATCTAAAATTAGGGAGAACAAATTAATCTATGATTGACTAACTTATTCTTAAGAAATCATATCAGAATATTTAAGGAGACAATTAATTCCTGATTGACATTCCCCCTCAAATTGATGGGGCTTCGTCAACCAACACCAATTTGCTAACAAGAAACTGATGAACGGGCGAGGAACAACCTTGGTAAAAATATCCACAACTTGAAGTTGAGTAGTGACATGAGTGAAATATCATCACAAGCTTCATGAATAGAGTGACAATCTACTTTAATATGCTTGGTGCATTCATGGAACACTGGATTTGTAGAAATCTGAATGACACTTGTATTGTAAACATAAAAAGGTGTTAGATCGTGTTGAGTAAACCCAAGTTCAGCCAAAAGACCACGAAGCCTAATTATTTTAGAACAAGCGGTGGACATGGTATGATATTCAGATTCAGTAGACGATGTATATATGTGTGATCGCTTTTTACTTTTCTATGGGATCAATGAAGAACATAGAAACATGCACCAACCAGTGACTTAATCGACGAGTGTCAAGACAACCAACCGAATCAACATCACTATAAGAAAAATATTTAGGAGGTGCCAATGGGAAAAATTAAACCAGGGACTAATGTGACCAAGTGGAGATGGCAAGGAGAGTGCATGAATTAACTAACTTGTTGAATAACAAATGAGATGTCAGGGCGTGTAATGGTCAAGTAATTAAGACTACCCATTACTTGTCGGTATAATAAAGGATCAAACAAAAGGTCACTCTTAGTGCGGTGATATTTAACATTAACTTTAAGAGGAGTATCCATTGGAGTAGCTGATTGAAAGCCATCCATATAAATGAGATTTGTGGTATACTTATGTTGATGGAGAAATGTACCATTGAAGGTGGATTGAACTTCAAGGCTAAGGAAATAGTGTAAGTGGCCAAGATCTTTCAAATGAAATGAAGCTTGTAATTGTTGTTTAAGTTCTTAGATGGATGATTGATCAGAGCTAGTAATAACCATATCATCAACATAAATAAGTACGAGAACAATGCTTGTAGATGTGTGGTGAATGAACAAATAGGAATCATATTTACTCCAGGTAAAGGAGAATCGAATGAGAGTGGAACAAAACTTGTTATACCATGCTCGGGGAGCTTGCTTTAGACCATATAAAGAGTGGTTGAGCTTGCAAGCACCTGTAGATGAAGAGAGGAGGCCTTGAGGAGGAAGCATGTAAATATCTTCAGTCAATTCACCATGAAGAAATGCATTATTGACATCCATTTGATGAAGGGACCAACCATTAGAGGCAACTGTAGAAAGGACAGTTCTGACAATTGTCATTTTGGCAACATGTGCAAATGTCTCATCACAATCAATGCCATATTCTTGTTTGTTTCCTAAGGCAACTACTTATGCCTTGGAGCGATTGAGTGAACCATCAAAATTAAGTTTCACAGAATACACCCATTTTTAGCCTATGGGTTTGATATCATAAGGAAAAGAAGCAATATCCCACATGAAGTTCTTTTGTAGAGCTTGAAATTTATAATTCATTACCTTTACCCAACGTATATCCTTAACAACTTGTGAGTAATAAGTAGGAATAGTTGTGTTAGAAAGAGAAGTTGTTTGAGAAGTATGAGAAGAAGCATACATGTATGGTGAATACATATTACACTATATATTCGACCATATTGTTGTGGTGCAATTGGCATAAACACAAGCGGCAGATTGAAGACGAAAGGGAGAGTGGAAACTTGTTGATGTCATTGTGACGATAATGTAGAAAATATGGAAAGAATAGCAACTTCATTTGAAATAGGAGAAAGACAAGGAAACATAAATTGACTATAAAAAATGTCACATTTATGGAAATGCAAAAACATTGATTAGAAATATCATAATACACAAAACCTTTATGAAAGGGACTATACCCCAAAAAAGCACACTAGACTGATTGTGCCCCAAGCTTATGCCTTTCAAGCGGAGGTAATTGAACAAAACACACCCACACACCCAAAAGTATGTAAAATACTATAATCAGAGTAAGTTTTAAAAAGACAAAAGAAAGGAGAGTCAAAATCAATTACCGTAGAAGGAAGGTGATTGATTAAAAACAAAATAGTGGATAAAGCCTCCACCCAAAATTTGGATGGAACATAAGCTCGAAGAAGCAATGTGCGGGTCACATCAAGTGACAATTTTTTCGTTCAACAATGTCATTTTGTTGAGGAGTATTAGGACAAGAACGTTGAGATACAATACTGTTTTGTTGAAGGTATTCCTAAAACTCATGAGACATGTATTCATCGCCAAAATCTGAGCGAAAAGTTTGAATTTTGGATTGGAATTGAGCCTCAACATATGTCATGAATTTCTTGAACATGGAAAACACTTTAGAGTGAAGAAAATATATCCAAGTAAAATGACTGTAATCATCAATAAATGTGACAAAATATTTATAACAGTTATAAGAAACAACAGAAGACATACCCCAAACATCAATATGAATTATTTTAAAGCAAGACGAAACACGATGAACACTAGTTGGAAAAGGAAGAGTTTTACTTTTAGCCAATTTGCAAACAAAACAAGAAAGAGGTGTAGTAGGACGAAAATTTTTATTTCCCAACAAACCAGTTTTAACTAAGTGAGACAAAACAATAGAATTTGGATGACCCAATTTTCCATGCCAAACCTCATAGAGATTGAGAACATAATTACAAGCAAAAGATAATTGATTAGAAATAAACTAGAGCTTAAACAATCATCCTACTTTAGGCCCCTTTGCAATCATCTTCCCCGATACTTGCTCTTGCACAAGACAACCAGATCAAGAAAAATTAACATCACAATATTATCCATTAATTGATCAACAGATAATAAATTGGAAACAAGTCTAGGTCAGACAAGGAACCATGGGTGAGAAACATCAGAGGACTTACCCTTAATACCCAAGGATGAAAGAGCGGAAAGTACCATTTGTTGAATTATTTCAAGTTGAAGAGCACCACCATTAGATGGATATTGGATAAAGCCAAGTGGTTACATTGTTAGTGGCATGGAATGCTTGTATCGGACGTTGTGTTAGTCGTGGAGGACGTGTGGGACAATCAACAATGATATGACCCTGTTGCTTGCATAATTGCAAAACTTCTTATGACAATTACAAGCAATATGACCAAATATTTTGCAAGATAACCATTGGACTTGTCGCATATCATGACCTTTAATTTTATAATGGGCAACATATGCAACCGGAGCATATTCATAAAGAGCCGGATCACGAGTCATGGATCCTTGGGTAAGTAAACATTGTTCTTCCCTAAGAAGTTCACAAAAAAATGTATCCAAAGATGGAATTGGACTCCTATTCAGCAAAGCACTTTTGGCAACTAGTGTCGTAGATTTCTTAAACAACCAAAAGTGAAGTATGGGGAGCAGTAGCATATAAAATGGTAGAGTGTGCTTTCCATAAATTTAGGAAACCAAAATAATACTCTTGAATAGACAAATTACCTTGGCTATAATTGGTTATCTCCCGTTCCAAATGAAAACGCTTGGCCGAATTGTCTTGGTTGTAAATGTGTTTCAAATAATCCCACATTTGTTGAGCAGTTGTAAAAGAGCATAAATTATTGATCATTTGGGTTTCAATAGTGTTAAGGATCCATGAAATAATTTGAACATCTTTTACCTCTCATGTAGTGAAGGCAGCTTCCTCCTTAGGTGGTTGCGTTTTTCCATCCAAGTGACCCCATAATCCTTTCCCTTTGACATACATCTTGAATTGAAATTTCCAAGCCAAATAATTCTTGCTAGTGAAGCGAACACAAGAATTATCTTTTTCTTGGGTAGTCTTGGTGATTGTCAAAAGAACGAGCAACAATGTTGTTGGAGCATAAAACATGAAGTCTAAAACCACGAATAGAATTGCAAACAAAGAGAAGTGATTGGAACACACACACACAAACACACACACACACACACATAAAAAGTCTAATTTGTCGGTAGAATGATATGATGTATAAATTATAAAAAGTTTTAATGTCAATCTAACGAGAATGATCTAATTGAATCATTTTAAAGGATCAGAGGACTATAAATTGAATCAAATAAAAATAAGAGATGTAATTGAATTTTTTGTGAACCAAAATAGGATTTTAACCTTAAGAATATCATATTAGAAAATTGCAAATGTAAGGATTATATAATAAATAAACTACTAATATGAGTTTAGGAACACTTCAATATTATATAAAATTAAAATGAAATAAATAATAAATGTCTCTTTCCTTTATATAATATTTTAATAGGAATAATATTTAGCAATAACTTAATAAAGTGTCCAATTTTTTTTAATGTCTTACTTCTCTCACGACTTTCTTTATCTAACTTGTTTTGCTATGCTGGTTGAACGTCTATAAAAGCAAGGTGCTCCTTCATTATGATTGACTATTACATTGTTATTGGTTGACATACAAACTTAGTTTTACTTTTTGTAATTAATTTATAAAGTTTAATTGGAAATCGATAAGGTTCGAGACTTGATGAGAATGGAGAGATAACATCTACAACTTACATCTGCTAACTTATCTTCTCTCTTTTTTAAATAAATTATGAAATAATGATGTAATTTGAAATATTGTATAATAAATTTTGTTTACATTTTTTCTTCACTTATTAAAATTTTGTCTTCAAAATCTTTATTGACTAAAACATGAGAGTAATTTTTCCTTCTAACTCTCAGTAGAATATCTAGTGACTTCACTCCAAATTATTATTTTTTAAGTGAGATTTGTCTCCCTTTCAATTGCTTGATTTTTTTTTATACGTAAGTTGTACATGTGTTGTTTGAAATGTAACATTATCTTTTCAATGGTACTATATTAGGTATTAATAAACGAGAAAGGCTAGAATTATATTTTTTTCAAAGATACAAGAAAAACATTTTGAACATTGAAAAGAAAATGAGGTAAAAAAATTTGATAAGCAACACAACTTATTTTTTTGGAAAATTGATAAGGTTTAATAAATTGGAAAGTGGGTTTTTTTTTTTTTAATTTCATTACTCAACCAATTCAAGTTGTTGATGCAACTTTCAAGAATACATGGTCATCATTGAGGAACTCAAGGGATTGTATTATGTTGTTAGTATAACTTCAATGTCAATCTTGAAATTAAAGATACTAAATTTTCTCTTTATTTTGCTATATACAACACAACCTAAGTTGATGACAAATTCATTGTATTCAAGTTTCACTTTTTTTTTTTTTATAAATGAATTTAGGACTTTGGGATTTAGAAATGTATAACAAAAATGGAAAAAAACGAAACATAAATAAAAATTAAAAATTAAGACAATAAAATATATGAATTCACAAATTCAAGAATCAAATAATTCCTCTTATCATAGTTATATAAAGATTCATATCCGAGTTTGAACATTTAACTATTCAAATAATCAATTAAACAAAATATACGAATCAAATAAAAGTATCATTCAAATTAATTCATATTTTGATGGAAAAAACAACACATAAAAAATACTAGATGATGTAAATGATATAATTTCTCTTAACTTGCAAGAATATATGAGGAGTAACTACCAAAGAAAAACAACAATAAATCACAAAATCACACACAAAGACACCAAGATTTTTAAAGTGGAAAGCCCCTTAAAATAAAGGTAAAAACCATAAGTCGTCAATACCAAAGAAAAAGATCCACTGTGATCAACAAAGAGTACAAAGGAGTCTTAATCAACTGCACAAAATAGTGTTGGCACCCAACCAAACATCAAAGCAACAAAGCTTACAATATTGAAGAATAAAAGGATGAGAAAGTTAAAACATGGCTACCGTACGTGATCATTATCTCTAACCTCAAACCACCAATCAATGATCCGAACAATAAAAATGAGGAACCATGTGTCACAAACCTTATGTCAAAGTTTCAGCTTGATCCAATGATGAACGAATATAGAATAGTCGTTTTACTAAGACTGCATGATGAAAAATTATGGAGAAATTACCACTTTCAACCCAAAACCTTAAGATAATGGGTTTATGGATCTTCACCCTTATATGACACTCCATTTTTTTCATTTCTACCCAATGTGGGACTTAGAATCACACTTAGATTCCTAACAATCTCCCCCTCAAGGGTGAGTCCCTTCCAAATTAGTTACACTCCCTCTTGAACGAAAGCATTCCCAACCATGAGTACCCCTTTTCGTACCATCTTTCTCAAGGACCATATTGTACTTGTCTGAGTTAGTCACTAAGACTAACCATCAACTCTTATACTATTGTTGGTTCTATCAAGGAGAGATTAACCAGGGAGACACAACACCAATGAGACATGTGCCCAACCACATAAGAGATTGACATCATTCTCAACCCAAAACCTTCAGTCAATGGGTTTATGACTCTTCATCCTTATATGGTGCTCCACTTTTCATTTCTATCCAATGTGTGACTTAGACTCACACTTTGATCTCCAAAATATTTAATAATAAAATCAAGATTCAATTGATTCCTAATTTGATTTCTAAAATAAAAAACACAAATTGTAATGACAAAGTGCAAAACTAAGATTAAGATAAGAACAAACTCTGAGAGTTAAACGATAAGTGCAAAATTTAATTCAGCTTGTTTGATCTTGATCTTGTGAATCGGTCCTTAAGAGTTAGTTCTCTATTGTTGAAGAACACAAAACTTACATGAGAGGAAAAGAGGAAAGAGTGAAAAAGAGATGAAGATATAATTCCTAAAATCGAAAAATTTAGTAAATGATTTTAGTGTTCAAGTTTAGAACATATTTAGACCATATATAAGCTATTAAATTTAAAGTAAACAAGAGCCTAAATATAGGCTCTAATTAGATTCATAATCCCAATTAAAAAATCGTAAGTTAGTACAAAGAAAATGTAATCCACATCGGTTCTTTAGAAAATAAAATTAACAAATCTAGCTCAGTTTCATAAAATAATAACAAATAATGGATAACTTCAAAACCAAAAAAACATATATCCATTTTAAATATATGAAAGCTTAGAATTCAATGTAATTGAAATAAGTAAAAAAAAGAATATTTACAAAAAAAGTTATGATAAAAAAGAGTGAACAAAGGTTGAATGAGAAAAAATAAAAAATTAAAGCAAATATGTAAATGAACCCACTTTATTACTACTAAAAGGAAATGAGTTGAAAAATAAAGATAAATCATATTTAAAGTGCTTTCATTGTACAATAAAGCTATTAATGTAAAAGTTGTGTCATCATGGGGTTTTGTAGGGTTAGGTAGGTGATATCAAAGATTCATACAAATATTTTCAAAGATAGTAGAATCATGACTTTGTTGTCCTGTAATGATAAACCCTTTGGCTCATACTGATAATTGTATGTAGATTTTTCTGGAATTGAAGTGAAATTTTACTATTCACTAGTTTTGACCATTCTTGAGTTAGAAAAAACCCTTTGAGGTTTGTGTGATGCATCATATGTGGGCATTGGTGGTATATTGATACAAGGCAAGAAATGTATAGCCTATGCTTCTAAACATTTGAAGAGTTATGAGACTCGTATAATATATATTGCAAGATTCATCTAATTAGTGAAGGAACATACTCATCTAATGTGTATTAATAGACCGTATAATATGGGTATGAAAAAGCTTGTCTAATGTATGTTGTTAGACTCATCTAATCAATAGATGAATTGTCTAATGTGTATTGTTTGAATGGTCTGATCAATTCATCAATAACTCATCTAATCAAAGTATTTGTAAACTCATATAATCAACGTATGAAATGACTTACATAATATCTTGTTATTATACTTTTCTAATTAGGGTATCCATAGTCTTGTCTAATGTGTATTGTTAAACTCATGTAGTATTTTTTGTTATACTCGTCTAATAAGTGTATGGAAAGACCTGTCCAATGTGTATTCCTAGATTCGTCTAATCAATGTATCAAACTCTTCTAATATGTATTGCTAGACTTGTCTCATAAGCATATGGACACACTCGTATAATGTGTATTGCAAGACTCATATAATCAATGTATGTTTAGACCCGTCTAATGTGTATTGCAAGACTCGTTTAATCATTGAGTGGACAAACTTATTTATTGTGTATTAATAGACTTATCTAATATGTGAATTAAGAGACTTATCTAATGTATTTTGCTAAACTCATCTTATCATTGTATGGACAAACTAGTCTAGTGTTTGTTGATAGACTCGTCTAATTCGTGTTTGGACATACTTGTTTAATGATTTTTCTTATACTCATCTAATCAATGAATGGAATGACTTATCTAATATTTTTTTCCAAACTAGTTTAATTAGGGTATGACAAAGTTATCTAATTAGTGTTTGGTCATTGTTAAGACTTTGGCAAGTAGTAATCGGTAAGACTGGGATATCGTTTCCCAAGAGACTCGTGCATACTAAATAATTGCATAATTAGTGACTAATTTAAACTAAAGAATAAATCCATAATTTGGGTTTTTGTGTGTAAGAAAGTAAATATTGCATAAACAAGTAAAATGTGAACTTGGATATTTGAAAACTCTTGGAAACCTTGAACCAATATAGTCCTTCAACTCTGTAAATGTGTGGATTTAGTCTTTTTAACCAAATTTTATTAAGTTTATTTGATATATCAAACACATTTCATTATAGTATTTTAGTTTGCTTACATCGTCTGACCCATGTTCGCTTCAATGTTAGATGAGAAACGTGTTTGAAACATTAAATAAACTTTAAAAATGGTTTAAAGGACTAAATCCACATGTTTTTAAATATAAAGGACTAAATTGGTTCAAAGTTTCTAAGAGGGACTAATTCTAATTTTCACTAAAAATTGAAGGACCAAAAACATATTTGACTTAACTTTGATTGAGTAATTTGACACTTCTTGAGTTAATCCTTACTTAAGAAACTCATAATACTTTTTTAAAAATCAGGTTTTTAACTCAAGGAGTGTCAAATTAGTTTAATTCAAAGATCTCACAAGGGCATTCCTAACCACAACCAAACCAATATTTTCATGCCCTTCCAAATAAAACTTGAACCAAAACATGAAGAGCCAACTACCTCAGCCCATATGATCCAAATCACCAAATCAAACTCTAATACCAATTCAAATATCAGCTTATGCACATCAAGATAGATTTGCAATCAAATTTCAACTACTCATAACTATCGATCATGACAATTAATCAAACAACCATGAAATCACAATCAAATACAATTTAATCAACCAATTTGGTCATGTAATTACAATTTTACTATCAAAATCAACCATTAGACTAATTCAAGAATAACAACAATTTAGCTTCTCTCACCTTGTAAAATAGCTCAAAGAGCTCTAACTCTAAAATATCTCTAATCAAATAGGATGTTCTATCTACACATAGAAAGATAAAAACAAAAATGATTGAACCTTACCATTATGATCCTTTATCAACATAGACTCATATAGATAACTCAAAGAGCATATGCAAGTGAAAAACACTCGCATGCAAACAAAGAAACTAGATTGAACCTATGAGAAACAAAAAAAAATCACTTACTCGATTGAAGAAATTGATGGAAAAAACTCGCATAAGTGTCTCAAATCTTTAAACAGATAACATGAGATATAAAAATCACTACTATTATTAAGCCATCTTTTTAGGTTCCCACAAAATAAGTTCTAAAATTATTTTAATTTTATTTTAAATTAAAAAATAAGTTAGCGAATAAATTTATTCTCTATTCGATTCAATAGATTAACAAAATTGAATCAAAATAGACTATCAGATAAAAAATATCAATACGACGTAAATAATAACAGGTTGACGAAGTAATTTCATTAACATAATATATTTTAAAATAAAATATTGTAAAACTGATTGTAAATTTAACATGAGAAGATATTTTCTCCTTTATAAATTATCCAACGCAATTATAAGATTCATTCTTAAAAAGGTCAAATACCAATAAATTACAATTGAAAAAAATACAGAATTTTATATTTGATTATGAAAATAGCTTCAATCCAATGGAAATCTCTTTCTTTGTAACACGTCTCTAAGGAAAGTTGTGAGAGGGTAGATTCAAATTTACACTTTAAATTCAGTTGATTACGTGGTCAATTAAGAAAACCGAAAATATTTTATTAGAAGGGGTGAATTTTCTTTTCAAATTCATTTGAATTTTTTTTTCATATTTCTTGTATAATATTGTTCATCTTTACTTTTGCATACTCCCTAATTTGAATAAGTTAATTACTCTTTGTCAATTACAAAATAATTCATCTACTATCTAATCCATATAATCCATATATGTAAAAGGCAATTCAATCCACACTACCACAAAAAAGGCAATTCAATCTACACTACCACAAAAAAGACTTTTAACGTTCGATATTTTCGACCTTTAACGTTTGTCCAAACATCGACGTCGTACCGGGTGACGTGAAAATAACGTCGAAAAATATATCAGACGTCACTTAACATCGGGGACAAAAAGGGACGACGTTATCCAACGTCGGGGCAAAAGGGAGCAAACGTCAATTTTCGCGTTGGATGGTGCCAAAAAACAACATTGTTTGACGTCTTGTAGTGCTCTAACAGACGTCAAATAACATTGGGGCACAGTTTGGCCGACGTTTTTCTGACGTTTGTCAAAGCACTACCAAACGTCAGCAGTGCTGTTTTTTTTTTAAATTTGGTTGCTTTTACAACATTCCCACACCTGAAAATAAGAAAATTCCTAGAACAGTTTCATAATATTTTCAGCACAATTATGGACTTATAGTTATATCTAATAACACTTAAGTATTCTAAACTAATACAAATAACACCAAACTAAAAGTTTCAACATGAAATTTTTTTCCAACAAAGATTTGAAAGGAGTTCTAATTCTTGTGGTATCAACTTTATCTTTCTAATAGATATGTTGTCCACTCCTGTCTTAGTGTGTGAATAATGTCATTTGGTAGAGGTGATGAATTCTTGAACCGCTGAAAAAGTAATACAATTTCATTATGTAAGAATATCATTCTTTAAAGTTTGATATGATTTATAATATGTGAGATATATATATATATATATATATATATATATATATATATATATATTATTGCCTCTATCCAATCATCTTTAATTGCAGCTCGAATAATTATTCTTATCCAAGACATGACATAATATCCACATTCCCATGAATCTTCGTGCTTGTTACACTAAATATTACAAATTAAATAATCACACATCAAAATAATAAGTTGACATGTAGAAATTAATAACTTTAAAATGAATGAGTTCTAACCTTTGGATATAATACTTTAAGTTGTTGGCCTCTAGGCTTACCCACAATTCTAATGAAATTTTGAAAACATAAAACATATGTTAGTTTTAATATACTAAGTAGATACATAAGTTAGCATTGAAAAAAAAAATAATACTTACTCTTGTAACATGTTTTTCAAAGCAGGTGGAATCTTCCTATGGCATGAACAAAATCATACAACCATGCATTGTCTTGGAATGATGACCAATAGTTACCAATGGTACCTACCATCAATCACAAGTACTTAGTCGAAATAATTAATAATACTTCATAAAATATTACAAGCAAAAACACCTACACATCAATGTATGGCGCAAAGTAGATCTCTCTATTTGACTCAACCATCCATGTTTGCAAATAAATTTTGATGTGGTCATGTGAGTTTCCCAAAGGTTGAATGGTTTGAGGTTCAATGAATCCATAGACGGAAGATTGACCTTGGTCCACAATGACTTTGTCCATGTACCTACAAGAAGCAATTAGGTATAATATTAAAAGATATCAATTCTTTGCTTTAAGTATGAAATACAATAAAAAATCTTACATGCACCATAGTTGTATGATTGAAATATTTAACATCTTGTCTCCTGTAATGATCTCTAGTGCATCATTCAGGTTAATGCACAATGGGACATGGCAATGGAGGCCAAATACTCTTAACTCCCACTCTAGCTTTACCAGTCCCTTTTTCAAGTTGTGTAATTTCAAAAGCAGCTTTCCTATAGGATCATCTTCTCCTTCTGCCATTTCATCATCTTCACGTATAACACGTGGACGTCGGACCGACTGTTTTTCAGGACGGGTGGACTAAAATGAAGATTTAGAAAGGTTTGACGTCAAAAGCTTTATAAATTGTAGTATTGAACTACTAAGAATATGATGTCATAATACCTTCGGTGGGCTAAAGTATGGCATGATCAATGCGTTAGGCCAAACTATAAATGTGCCTAAAGTCTCCCCAACAAATTGGATTTCTAAAGTTGGCACAGGCAATTGAGCATGGGGATCTCAAACTTCATTAATCACCACACGCGCGTATTCGGGCAATAGAGGAACACCATGGATAGTCTCCCCACACTGAAGTTGTCATCCTATGGTCACTACTCACGGGGGGTCTTCATCAACCAATAACTCATACTGACTTGTGTAGTTAGTATGATCTACACTAGAGCATGAGCCTTTTGTACTCACATATTGTCCTATTGGAGCTTGAGTGGGTAATTCCATGTTCTGTTGCTGCATGGACTGAGGCTTTTCTTCAAGTGTTCTTTGTATTTGTTGTTGTTGTTGAAGTTGTTCCATGAAACGTTGCTCCATAATTCCCATGCGTTGGTTGAATCTTTCCTCCATTTGTTGCTTCATCTTCCTCAAGGCTTCTTGACTCAGGGATTCATTACTTCTTTATGGAGGACCAAAGTAATCTTGAAGACCAATGGCACCTCCAACACCACGCACATGTCCAGGGTGCCTTGGCCTTCCAATTGTCGTTGTGAGTATATTGTCCCAACCATGTCCAACAAACGAACGCGGAGTCTCTTGCTCAATTAACTCATCATGCACCACATAAGCAAGTTTAATCAAAAGGAGAAACACATGAACTATGATAGTCGAATAGGGTTTCTACTTACTATTTTTTGAGATATGATTTGAGCTGATTGTGATGTCATTTGCCCATCAGACTTGGTCCGAGTAGCCTTCCACATCTCGTACATAGAAATTACATGCACTAGGTCAGGGGACTTAAGTCCCAAAGATTGTGCACGAGACTTTTTCAATTTTTTCTCCAATAATGCATAGCCACCTCGAGAGAGTACGTGTGATGTATCATTAAGCCTTTGTCTTTGTTAGGCTGTTGTCCTTTTTTTCCTGTCATACATAACAATATTTAATAACTTTAATATTCAATGGCTTCTTCTACAATGTATCGCTCTATAATTGAAGCTTCTGGTCAATACTGATTCTTGACATATCCCTTTAAGATCTTCATGTATCTCTCCACTAGGTACATCCATCTCAAGAAAACCGGCCCACATAATCGAATTTCTCTCATAAGATGAACTATCAAATGAACCATGATATCAAAAAATGAAGGTGGAAAATCCATTTCCAATTGACACAATAGTCTAATGGCCTCATTTTTCAAATCGTCTAACATGCGAGGGTCAATAACTTTCTTACATATGGCATTGAAGAACATACACAAATGTTAGAATACCTCTGACATATGTAGGTAAGATGGTTCGAAAAACTACTGGTAAAAGTTGTTGCATCAACATATGACAATCGTGAGACTTTAAACCGACTAACTTTAAATCTTGCATAGAAACAAGGCTATTAATATTTGAAGAGTAACCTTGGGGAACCTTCACACTTCTTAAACACTGACAAAAAATTTGCTTCTCTTTTCTAGAAAGAGTGTGACAAGCTGGAAGCAAGTAGGTGCATCTTCCAATTGATTGTGGATGTAACTCAGAACGAATGCCCATTTCAGCCAAATCTTGTCGTGGTTTTACTCCATCTTTAGTCTTTCCTTTTACATTTAGTAAAGTCCCGATGACGCTGTCACATACATTTTTTTCAACATGCATCACGTCTATACAATGTTGAACCTCAAGTTTACACTAATATGAAAGATTAAAGAAGACTGATCGTTTCTTCCAAATGTTTTTTTCTGTGGTCTTTTTCTTTGGATGTCTTTCAAACACAATGTCAATGTTTCTCACTTGGTTGTATATTTCTTCATCATTGCGGGGTCTCGCTATAACTTCATCATCAGGACTTCCATTAAATGCTTTTTTCATTCTACGATAAGGATGATTTCGAGGAAGAAACTTTCGATGTCTTGTATACACAGTTTTCTGACCGTGCTTCAATTGAATATAACTCGTGTTTTCTTTTCTTCACAAATGGGACATGCAAAATGACTTTTAACACTGTAACTGCTCAAGTTTCCATATGCTGGAAAATAATTTATGGTGCAAAACAGCATTGCATGCAAACAGAAATATTATTGAGAATATGAATCATACACATTGACGCCTTCTTCCCATAACAGTTTCAAATCATCGATCAACGACTTTAGGTACACATCAATGTCATTTCTAGGTTGTCCATGACCCGATATCATCATATTCAACATCATATATTTTCTCTTCATGCACAACGAAGGAGATAAATTGTAAATCATCAACAAAACTGGCCATGAACTATGTTTGCTACGTAAGTTCCCATAAGGATTCATATCATCTGTAGCAAGTCTAAGTCTTAAGTTTTTTGGCTCTGCACCGAATTTTGGAAATGTTTCATCAATCTTCTTCCATTGTGGAGAATCAGCTGGGTGTCGAAGAAGATTATCACACTTTCTTCCATCAACATGCCATTTCAAGTTCTTTGCATCTTTTTTAATGGAAAATAGTAGTTTAAATCTAGGTATTATAGGAAGGTACCACATCATCTTAGCAGGTGTACCATCTTTTGTCTTCATCACCACTATTTCCATAAATTTTCTTTTTAAACTGCGATAAACTACATGTTGGACACGCCTTTAGTGAAGCAAACTCGTCTCTGTATAAAACACAATCATTTGGGCATGCATGTATCTTTTGATATTCCAAACCCATTGGACATAAAACTTTCTTTGCCTCGTAATTACAGATAGGTAACGTGTTATTTTCTGGAAGCACCTCCTTTAACAACTCCAACAGTTCTCATCCATTCCTTGCTTTTAAACTGAATAATTTCAAAGTTATTGACAGTCACGTAAAGTTAGTGCATCCTGGGTACAACTCTTCCTCTGAATCAGACTTAAGAAAATCATATAAATGAGCTTTTCCAAAATTCTCCTCTCCAACATCACGTGTCATTTCTTCTAAATGATCATTCATCTAGTCGTCTACATAATTTGTTCCTCATGACGTCATAGGCTTGTCTAATACTTCTCCATGCCAAGTCCAAAGTGTATAACTCCTCATTATACCAAAGATGAATAGATGATCACGCATTATGCCCAAGTCCTGACGTATTTGATTAAGACAAAGAACACAAGAAAAAAAATATGTCCCATTACTTGAGATTGCGTGTTCTTGAACATATTGCAAAAACTCGGAAACCCCATTTTCATACTTTTCACTGATGTGACACTCATTCATCAAACTTGGATCCATACTATGTTCGTAAAAAAACTCCATCAATCTTAAACTTTTAACTCTCACAAGGTAAGCCCTACCCATTTGAAAAAATTATTTTTCATAATTTGCTCAAACATATACAAATAAGTCAAATATCATAAATTTCACAAAATTTTGATAGCATTTCGCATTGGTCTCTAAAGTACACGAAATGAAAGTGATCATTCATGATCACAATCAAGTATGCATCAAGAGAACAACACAAATTAGCTTTAATCAAAATTTTATGAAATCTATGCATAAATCTCAATGTACACGTTGTTGCAAATTATGAAAAATAATTTTTTCAAACTGTCTGATCGGACAGTTCAAGATTTAATACAAAAGATTAAAAATTTAATCATTTGTACTAAGTCTCAAACAGGAACTAAGTTTCGCTTAGTGTATACTGTAACATTCCAAAGGAATATTACTTTTAAAATAAATATAGACGAATAATTAAAATTAAAATAAAATACAATGATATTAATAAACCTCATTTATAATCATAATTTTCCAAAATGCGGGAAAACTTAAAAACTTTAATTGCAGCATAACTCAAATATTCGCAATTACTTTAATACAAAATCTACCAAAGTTTAACATAATTATAAATTACATCAAAATCCTTTAAATGAAAATCCTTTGAAAAGCCCCAAGTAGACTCTGCACTCCGCCTCTAAGCATCTCTTGGCTCACCTGTCAAATCATCTGCTTCTAGATAACAAGTTATCCGATCATCGCCACACACACAGATAGGGTGAGCTATGCACACACACACACACACACACACACACACACAC
>Ga0214542_1005577_pt1 | contig 23783 bp, 10 predicted proteins | sample CNSS1metaG_FD_160096 | JGI IMG/M metagenome (GOLD analysis project Ga0214542, IMG submission 160096) | Root nodule microbial communities from cowpea collected in UCLA plant growth center, Los Angeles, California, USA - CNSS1 | ecosystem: Host-associated > Plants > Roots > Nodule | place: USA...
CACACATTTGTTAATTTTTTTATATTTTTATTTTTTGTTTATTTTCATCATGTAGAATACTATTTCGATAAATTTTATCTAATTATTTTTTATTTTCTAACTCATTACAATCATACTTTAATTTTTTTCACTATAATTGTATAAATAATTTTTATTTACTACAATATAAAAATTTAATGTAATTGTCATGAATATTATTTTACCACCATCCAACATATATTGTGGTTTAAAAGATACAAGATTTATGTTAAAATTTTATTATTATATTTATTATTTGTTCTTTGCGTTATTTTAATCAAGTGATGTATTATAACTTTTATTAGTGTATAAAAAATAGATTCATTATAATTTAAAAAATTGAAGTAAACAAACATTTAAAATATATTTTAATTTAAATATTTTTTTCCTTTTATATTTTTTTAAGAATTTTTTTTCCTTTTATATTTTTTTAAAAATATTTTTAAAATTTATCAACTAGGTTTCATTAATGTTTGCAAATTTAATAAATGTTTTGGTTCTCATTAAATTTTATTTGGTATTCTAATATAAAATGTAAACAATTATAATTTATTTCAAAGTATTTGATATCGAAAAAATAACCATACTCCTAATATTGAATATTTGATAATATTATGTTTCCTTTACCATAATTTTTTATTATTTTATAAAAATTAATTAAAATTAATATTAAAGTAGTAAGAAAACGGGTACGGGTAGATTATACCCGTTACCCGGTGAGGATGAGGATGGGGATGGGTAGATTATTAGGTATGGGAATGAACTTTTTTTACGGGGATGGGTATGGGATAGTGAAACCCGTCCCCGCCCCGCCCCGTTGCCATCCCTACCAGCCATGTTAAGTTCCAGCTTCATGTTGATGTAGTGCTCAAACAAATACTATTCCAAAAGGATTGTTGTTTAAACTCAGCAAGGGATTACACATTGATAAGTGAGATCAATGCTCCAAAAGAAAGAAAGGCAAATCTTACTATTAAGATGACTTATTATGGTTAGAGTATGATAATAAACAACAATAAATGAAAATAGAAAAGAGAGGCAAATCTGACAATTCAGAAATCCAAGGAAGTAGAGATCGGATCAAGGATGAGAGGTTGGGTGATATTCAATAGAGTTACAGAGTTTCAAAAACAGAGGGAGACATCTTCTTCACTTGTAAAAGTCCCTGGATGGGATGAGAGAAATAAATCACAATTGAATCCTTATTATTGATGATCAAGTCCAAATATATATTAAATAATGGAAAAGGAAACTCATCCAATAAATAATATTACCATGAGCAATGTATTATTTTTTAATCACTAATGTGCTGAAAAAGAATGAATAATCAGATCAAACAGGCAAGTTTGATAGATTTTACTAATAAAAAGAAAAAATAAAGGCAATTAAGACAAATTCGAAACAAAAAGAAACATCATCACAAGGAGACATCTTTTGGAATCAAATAGAAGGGAAGGAATCGGGTTATCCTGAGCCCGATCAAAATGGGATTTTAGTCCTCAACCAATCATACTGAATACAAACAGTTCAACACCTACACGTAAGCAAGTAATCAAATAAATAACAACGTTCAAATTAAAATACATATAAGGGCGACAAAACATAACAGGTTCAGATGATCTCGTACTAAAGCTTCCACATCCATTGCCTTGTCTTGGATGTAAAGACATGCAGATTATTAGACAAAACTAATACAAACCTGCTGCAGTGAAACAAACCACAACAAAATCCAGTTAAAAAGAGAATACCAACTTAAAACTATTCCAACCACACTACAAAATGAAAAGGTTCACAACATTGTCAGCAAACCAACATATCAAACAAAATTTTAAATTAATCTATACTTGCTAGTCATTTAATTTTCAGCAAATCAATCCCTGCCACTATATATTATTTGATTATGCCTGAAGAAAATAAAAAACAAACTGGCAAGTTCAGACAAACACAAATTAATGCAGAACGAAAAAATTAATGTAAAAGTAAAACACAAATGCTTCACTGCTCAAGGAAGCTCCTGCCACTGTTTCCACCTCCTACCCCACACATCCCTGTAAAGAACAACAATACAATAAATCTATACTCACGTAATCAAGTAATCAAATAAATAACTACGTCCAAATTAAAATAAATATAAGGGCGACAAAACATAATCAGATGATCTCGTACTAAAGTTTCCACATCAATTGCCTTGTCTTGGATGTAAAGACATACAGATTATTAGACAAAACTAATACAAACCTGCTGCAGTGAAACAAACCACAACTCAATCTAAATGTTCGGGAATCAACAACACATAAGTTAAAACCGTAGTGCTCAAACATATCCTATTCCAAAAGAATTGCTAAGAAAAAGGATCCTTATCAGTGAGTATAAAACCAAATCCAAGATTCAGAATCAGTAGTAGAGATCACCAAATCATATAGCAACATACTACTTCGACAACCAAGCACGGTACAAGCACACATTCACTGGTACGCTTCAGTGTGAGATGAAGCGGTGAGAATAACAGGAAAAATAAACAACAAAACACTAATATAAGGCCAACAACTAAAAGTGGAAACAGAAAGCGAGAATTCAAAATCCATTTAAAAAGAGAATACCAACTTAAAACTACTCCCCAATCACTCTGCAAGATGAAAAGGTTCACAACATCTTCAACAAACCTATATATCAAACAAATGCCACTATAAATTATTTGATTATGCCTGAAGAAAATAAAAATCAAACTGGCAAGTTCAGACAAACACAAATTAATGCAGAATGAAAAAATTAATGTTAAAGTAAAACAATACAATAAATCTATAACTAGTGACCATAAATTTAAGAATGTAAATATAGAACAATAGATCAATTTAAGAACTAAAACCCAGGGGGAAATGATCGCTCATAACACCCTCCATGAGATGCACGACACGAGGAGAATAATCCGAAATCGAACACCGCTGCATAGAAACAACTCACAACTCATGGTGATCAAATTAAGAGAAATTAAATAATAGAAAAAAACTGATCGAGAAAAGTATGGTATATTCTAAACCATAATCGTTCTAAACTTGAGATCTAAATCCTCAACCACCAAAAGAAATCTCATAGACTCGAGAACTTATTGAAAAGGAATAACACAAATACCAACAAACACCAATTTGAAAGAAAACTGAATAACCTCCAAAGCAGTACCAAGAAAACTCAAACCCGAAATTCATATGTCGAATACAAGAAACGGAAACCTATGAATGAAATGAGAGAAACATTAGCCCAAGGCGGTATTTATAGAAAGGAAAAGAAAAGATGTACGGCTGTGATGATGCGATTAAATTTTAAAATTTCTGATACTCTAACGGTAATATAAGAACGGTAACATAACGGTAATATAAGAACGGTAACATAAAGGTAATATAACGGTAATAATTATTAACTGATAAAAAGCTGTCAACCGAATAGGGTGAAAATTGATAACAGGAAAAACAACAATTTATGATATTTAAGCAGTGTTTTATTTTTATTAAGAGATTAAGAGATAATTCTTTAATTTTTCTATTGAATATCTAAACATTTCACTTTTTTTTACACATTGTATAAAACTTTAATTTATGATATTTATCTGATCAATTTTAAAATAATTATTTTTTAAATTAGTATTTTAAAAAATTTCAGGTTATTAATTTTAATATTGCACGATTAATTTTTAAATAATAATTAAGCATTAAATTGAAATAATGAAATGTATACAGAAAATAGGATATTTTTTATATAATGTTAAGAAAAGAGGATATTCTCCTTATGTATTTTTAGAGACCTCTCAAATAATATATAAAGGGTATTATCTCTTTTATATCCACATTTTAAAATTATAATTTTATCTTTTAAAATATATATACATTTACATTTACAATAATAATATATATATATATATATATATATATATATATATATATAATGAGTTATTATATTGATATCTTAATTTCACTATAAATACTTAAAAATCACAAATATTAGTTCTATGTTGATATTGATCAATTTCGTGGATATCTTATACAGTAGGCAACAAGTAAAGGAAAGATTTGTACTATAATAAGATTATAATGTTAGTAGTTATTATAGAAAATTAGTTACAGTATTTGTGCAACACAAGGGTGATGTTTAGATAGTGTTAAAGTACAGATAAAATTTTTTAAAAATTATATGAAAATATTTTTTAATTGTTATATGGAAAATTCGAAAACTGGAAAAAGTGTAAAATTATAAACTTACTTATTATTTCCCTTAAAACTCCCACAGCCGTTTACAAGGTGGGGTAATTTTAACGTGCTTATTTTGTCCTTATTTTTCACTGAATTGAATGAATAAAAGTTTAAAATACGTAGTAATTTGATTTATTGATTTCCATCTAATTTGTTATTCAGATCTGAAATTGATATGGCTTGAGATTATTTTTAAAATTTAATTGTCACCAAATCCATTCAAATTTGATATTATATCTTAAGCTAAAGTAGGGAGATAAATAACTAAAATGATTAATCTCAGTTTTAAAAATCAATTTCAATCATAATATTTTTAAATTGGTTAATACTTGGCAAAAACAATCACTTTTGAGATAAGGAAAAACATGTGAACGAATCTAGTCTATCTTATCATTAAAAAGTGACAGTTTCTTTTTGCACGTGAGAATATAATTTCAAAACTGAAAATAACTTTCGAATCGCGTAATTTGAAAGTAAGAAATAACTAACTTCCAAATTTCACAATATAATTTATTTGACTTTCAAATTACATAACCCAAAATTATTTTTTTTAATTGCATAGTTGAAAAATTACTTTTAAATTTTTTTATTATACGGTTCATGAATTATTTCCAAATTGTATAAACTGAGCATGATAAAATCAAAAGAATAAATTATATGAAGTTAAAGGAAGAATATATAGACCAAAATCAACACAAGCCAGTAAAATAAAAAACCAACAAAGAACCGTGATAAACAAAAAATTAAGAGAAAAAAAAAAAACACTGTAATGTAGTCAAACAATCCAAGACCCCAATGCTTCCGAACTTTCCTTTCAATAAGTTTCTTTTCTCAAAATCAAAATCTACCGATTCACGAATTCTCTCTCTCAATCAAAATTTATCGATTCACATTTCATTGTCTCTTAGAATATGATTTCAATCATCTTTTTGTCACTATGGGCACACGAGTAAGGAGTGCCCCCTAGAACAGACATCATGTTATCTTTTAAAAATTATAACCGAAAGGTAGAAAATGACTTTTTTAAATTATTATTATACAAAATTACATATAGATAGACCTAATAATAAGCTGAAAAAAATACTTACAAATACAAACAATAAATGATGTCTAATGCTAATGCAGCTTATTTAGGTTCACAAAAAAGTTCGGCCGAACAAAATTTATGAAAACATGTTGCACAGTTTTAAAAATAGAAAAATAAAATAAGACAAGAAAAAATAATTGAAAATAACACATAATCAACTACTAATACAAGACCTAAAAAAGATAAAGGAAACAGCCCGTATAGCTTTGAATCAAAATTTAAATAATTTTGTGAGTAGAACTACAATCAGTCATTTACTACTTTCCTACTTTCCCTTCATACAATAGACAGAAGATGAGGGGGCAGATCATTAGCAAGAAGAATGAGTACCCGCGAAGACAAAATTAATCTGTTGCAAAAATTTGCATATAAAGCTCTTCAGATAGGTCATAACCTGTATACAGGTACAATTCCTAGGAGATTAAAGCACTGCCTCATCACAATTAACGTTGCTTCACATAGCAAGAGTCTGCTAGTTTCATCAGGCGACCCCACAACCTGCCAATGGAAAAAGAAGCTAAATTGCATGGCTCCAATCTAAACATTATTTTTTTACCGAACCTTCTAGTGTATGACGACTCAAATGGAAGCAATATTTGAGAAAGTTTTAAGTTGAACAGAGAAGTTTCAGGTGACAACACACACCTATTTCACAAAACAATAATTAAAAGTATATACAATAACCTATCTTCAACGTTTTTCGGGATAAACACGCAGATACGCTACTTGGCAGTTTTATTTGTACCACTAAAATAGGAATAAGAAGTGTATAGAAATCAGTAGAAAGGTTGTGACTTTAGAAGTATACCTGGCAATTAGTATAAAACTTCTTTGTAAAGATTTCTGTCAAATTATAGAGGTATTCACACAGCACATTAGGCAATAGATTAGTCAGGGACTCCTCAAAGACCTGAAAAATAAAACACAGCCAACAGATCAACGCAGGCATGTTTTGGATTATAAACCAGTATACAGTAATGTTAGATCGCATTAGCCATGATATAGTCTTTTGTATAAAGAAAATGGAAGGCCAGTAACAAAATTCCAATCATTACTAGCATGTAAAAGGGTCTAAAGCACAAGAACACTTTGTGTTTCATGTGTCCTACCTCAGGAAATTGTATCAAATGAAGCCCCAACGCCCGTTCATCTTCGTGATTCAGCACTATCTTCCCATTCTGTCACAAAGGTGTTGAACACGAAATACGTAAGAAGCAATGTGCACAATTTAATGAACGATATAAAGTCTTGTCACAAAGCCGTTGAAATATCAAATACGTGTGAAGGAATGTAGAAAAATTAAAGAATGATATTTAGTTGACTAACTATATACAAAACACACGTGAAACGATGTCATATCACTAATATAATTTATGAGAAGAAATATAATTGATGAGAACAAAATTGACTGGCGTCAAGTCAACCACGGCAGAGTGAAAACAAAGACAACATTTATTTTGTATATTGTAATATAATTGAATCGAATCAGTTTTTCATGCCATTTAATAAAGTGGTAAATCATCATTACGGGAAGAGAAATAACTTACTTTCTTTATTTCCTCAATATCTTTACCAGATTTCCTCATAATGGAACAGATCCTAGCATGTGCATACTGCAAATAAACAGCTGTATTGCCCTGTTTCATAACAAATTTAGGAAAGTGAGACAAAATAATATTGAATAAGTTTACATTGGGATGAACAGTTCAACAAAAGCAACTAGTAGATTCAACATTTCTTCTTAGCGCGGTTCTAAGGAGCAAACAATTAAAAAAGGTTCCTACTTCTTAAAGTGAAGGATACACTTAAAAGGGAGCTCCGCAACAGATAACCGCTGAAGAGAACATCAAAATCTGAGTTCTCAGACTTCAGACAGTTATTGATATACCCTATATATATATATATATATATATATATATATATATATATATATATATATTACAACAGTGGCATTATCCACCCACTGATACCAACCACACATTAATATCGAAAATTACCCTATATTTCATATGATGCTTGTTATGAGGGAAATAAAACTACCACAACTGACATAAATATTTGTCAATAATTTACATGCTTCATTACTGAGCTACACTAGAACACACTGAGTGCACCTTATCATTGAGCATCTGATCAAAGCTGAATGTGTAATTCGTTAATCTGTTGATCCTCAAGTCAGCATACCTGCAAACACAAATTGAAGACACCGGCATAAGGGGCTAAAAGACAACAACTCAATTCTTATTCTCATCACAGGAAAAAGAATACTGCAAAATAAAGATTTGCCAAGCCAGTTAAAAGCAATATGTAGAAATTTAAGTTAAATAAAAGTGAACCTGAATAGAACACCTAGACTAGCATTTAGCAGGAAAAATCATAGAATGGCCAGCAAACCATTATTTATTCTAATTTATTTATATGGGTTAGCAGTTGGCACATGGAATCAAAAACCCAGTGAATATTAGTATGTGTTGGAATAATTATTAAGTCTACTTATGTTAGTGTAATGTGTAAGACTAAAGTAGGGAGTCGTGTGTTGGGTTATCTCTTCTTAGTGCACCTAGTTCTGCGCCCAGCAATCTAGGACAGTCCTTTGATCTTTCATCCCCCTATTGTATCAGCTCTTCATCAATATAAATAGAAGAACATGAGAAGGGTCCTTTAAGCCCTCCAAAAATATAATTTCTCTCTGTTAATCTTAAGTGTATGCATTAATAGGATTCAAATATTAGTTCATAATTTAAAGTATCCTATAAAAATACAGGTTAAAAAACAAGTCAACAGGAAACCGTTAGATGATACATTTGTCTACAATTTGGCACATGATAATGCATCTACAACGGAGCAAGTACCAGCACATCTATAGCCAGGGAAAAATTATGATTTGGCATACAGAAGTAGAGGAAAAAAGGGATTGATAAAGGAACATACTTAACAGCCCCATAACCAACTGCTTCTGCTGTTTTTTCAATCTCTTCGTCAGTCCAATCTTTAACAGCATCTAAGAGTACATAGGATTCGGAAGATTAACCATCAAAGTATTGAAGACTCCCAAAATAAGATTAAAAAGGACATGAATTAATACAATTTAATCAAGCACAGACTTGACTTCACTTCATCCATGCTTGTATGCAAATAAGGAAAAAGTAAATATCACACTGGGTAACAAGTACTTTACCACGTTCGAGAAGGGAAGCTTTACAGCGTTTTTTCGCCTCATCAAGCAACTCTACCAATCGAATAGTATCACTACTGCGAGTACGAAATCGTTTTCCATCTTCCCCAAGAACAAGACCAAAGCCAACATGGGTGCATTTGGGGAACTCGTTTTCACCCTTTGGCAGCCATCCTGCACGCCTAAATGCCTGAATGAAAAAATTGGAGCACATATCAAAAAATAAATTCTCATCAGAAAAAATGCACAGACATGGTCCATGAGTTTTCTCTTTTGAAAAATTGAAAAAAATAAGGTAGGCATTGAACACAGAAAACTGAAATGTTATGCCCCAGAAATATGTCACAGTCCATGACTTTTCTCTTTTAGAAAACAGAAAAAATATGAAATGAGGAACAAAAACATTGGGGCACAAAAACTAGCCAAGGATACTGTAGCCTATCAGCAATACAAAGAACCCATCAATAACAAAGGGCAATTCGAAGGGGAAAAGCAAACCAAAGAGTTATGGTTCGACAAAAAAAGGTGGTAGCCAACACAAACCATAAAAAAACATGAACTGAGATATACCTTAAACAGCATATCAAAGTGTTGCCACTGCCCAACATCAGTAACATATATATTCCAGTTAACTTTTTCCTCATTTAAACGGTACCTACATGACAAAAGTAGCTCAGATAATCGTTACAGTTCAACTTCTCAAGTCAATAAATTCTGTGCTCCATATTTATATTATGTGCAGTTGTGGATCAAACATTATTGCTCCATGTCTAATTTGTAAACATGTCCAGAAGCTATTTGTACTAGCTTCTGATGAACAATCATTAACAAAATTTAACCACTGAATTGAGCCGGAAACTCAAACAATAGGTATGAGTTTGTTTATTAAAAAACTGAAAGTGTAAACTAACCAGAGTGCTGCTATATCAGTTGAAGAATAGTTGTAGCCACCATCTCTTTTCACAGCAATAATTGGTATATTTACACCCTCAACAAAAATCACACGAGCACCGTCATCTTCTTGGATCATCCCTAATTTATCCAATTTATCCAAAGTTGGAGGGATTAAATCATTATAGTAGCTCTCTCCCTGAAACCAAATATAGTATCGTTCAGTTCACAGCCAAATTTAACATATGTTGAATGAAATAAACACATAAAGTTATCACAAAAGAAATCCATTAATTCAATCCACTTATTGGTACACTTATTGCACATCAGCGCATAATTAGCTTAAAAACAATGGATTTTATGCAGCATTATTGCTAAATTTGGCTACAAATGTCCTGTAAATGAACAAAAAATGCAGAGAAGTTGTTCCATAAAAAGTAATAATTTCAACTTTAGTTGGGAATAAAATTGCAACAAAAAATTAAAGTCTCATTAAGCAGCTTCTCAGAGCAAGAAAAAATGAATCAATTTTCTTAGGCTAACCCAACCAAACTTTGAATAGAAAAAGAAAGGAAGAAAACAAACAAAAGACAGAGACTTCATACACAGAATATGAGACATCTGGCCAAAAAAGACAAAAGTTAAATCCAAAATATTCTAAGCATGAATAGAGTTGGCATGTAGCAAAACATCTTAAAATATTCCCCATGGAAGGTAAAAAAGGAATTCAATAGACACCACAGGTGAACTCGGTAAGTCAAAAAGGAAACTAGAAAGCCCTACCCTTGCTTCCAATCTAACTCCAAGGCGCTGATACACCTTTTCAAATTCAGCCTTGCTAATATCACAGATCCGTTCCCATGCCTTGCGATAAACCTCTTCTCCACTCTGAAGCCCATATTAACACACATTAAATTTAAAACCAAGGTCGTTGAGATCTTACAAACAAACAAGACAAAAAAGAAAACTATCAATACCTGAAGTTGGACCACTGAAAGGTGTGCCCGCCGCTTAAACTCAGGTTCATTATCAAACCTCACTTTGGAAGCCTTATAGAATGCCTAAAAAATGCACCAACTCACATGAACTTCAGAATCCCTAATAATAATTCACTTATCCAGAGGAACAAAAAGTATCATGATAGAGATATATTTGCCCATAAGTTTAAAACTAAGTGACATGAATGAGAATATTATCCCTCAAGACTTACTATAAACATTTCCTTTTCAAAGCTGACTGTTCAGCGGTTGTAAGAATTGACAAAAAAATAACACAACCAAAACAAGTATTTCTGACTTCACTTTTTTGCTAATTAGACTATTCTTTCAGTATAAAAGAAAGGTGACTGGCTAATTGGATACAGAGGTATATAGAACTGATTTCAATCAGCACATCATTGTGTCTAAGTTTATTCACAAAAAAATAATAGAATACCAATTTGAATCAAAGATGCAGATAAAACTGATCACTTTTCTTTCAAGCACTGATTACTTTTTCTTTCAACATGTGTGAAAAAAAAAACATAGTAATTGCTAGTAAGGGTGAACCAGTATCATAATATAGTAATTATTTGGAATGCATAGTTTTTACTTCCATTTAGAAATTAGAAATTAATCCAATTATTTAGAATGCGTATACATCAAATGAACTAACAAAATGTCCAGTCAGGATAAGAAGTGTTAACAAAACAATGTATGACTGAACATCTAAATCTGAATAAATGGTTAGAATAAAGTTTGGTTTCATATATTTTCTCACCTGAAGATCCCCAATTGCTGTTTCATTAAAATCTTCAGGGTTTGGAAACGTATCAAAGAGGTGAGCTATTAGCATCCCGAACTGTAAACAAAATACATGGACGTTGAGCCATAAGGTAAAAATATAAAATGAGAACCTTCCTTATAGAACATTTTATGATTCAAGTAAATATGCCACACAAATATCCCTATAAAAAAAATCGATGTACATTCCTAATTTAGGGACTAACTGATTGGTTCAATATCTAAATTATTTTATCAAGGGAGAGGGAGAGATACAGGTTGAGAGCAGTGATCTAAAACACTAACTGCTTCAGGTTACGTAAAGAGTGGTACGAAACTTGAATGATACCTTAGTCCAATTAAGAGGGCGTAATGTGTTCTTGCTCACGAAGACAGCTAGAAAAGCAAATTACACAAAACATAGTCCCAAGCATAACTAAAGTCAAGCCTAGTAATGCTAACTAACAAACATAATCATATTAAATTACCATTGCAATTATGTTACTCAATGCCACAAGTTATCCAAAGGAACCTAGTCTTTTTTTACAGTGTATGCCAGTTTTAGTAACAACACAAGTCACATAAACCATTTTAACTTTAGTTTAACCATGCAGAACTTTCAATTTCACAACACAAATAGTATTCCTTGAAAAAATGACTCTACCTGCGTCCCCCAGTCACCAAGATGATTCCTTCTAATAAGAGTTTCCGCACGGCAAAATTCAAGCATTCGGGATAATGTGTCCCCAATAATGGTAGATCTCAAGTGGCCAACATGCATTTCCTTTGCTACGTTAGGTGAGGAAAAATCAACCAAAACAGTCTTCACTGGAAGTCGTGGTGCCCAGTCATCAATACCATCAATCAACAGCCTCTCCAATCTCTGCAGGAGGAGTTTTTCCACTTAAATGATAATAGCGGTTTTGAATAAACTCAATAATCCAAAAAAAACGGACCATTAGAATCTTAGTATAGCACCCTTCCAATAAACGGACACAATATCTCAGATACGCCCCCTCCCTCCCTAAAATAATAAAAACAGACTCGAAGAACATCTGCATTACATCTCTTGCTCAAAAATTAGAAGATAGTAAAGAAAATGCAATCACCTCTGCTATCCACTTCTTCGACAAAACAATATTCACAAACCCGGGACCAGCTACAGAGCATGATTCTATCATTTCAGACTGCGGAAGATTTTTAACTATTGCCTACACAAACAAAACACACATGGATGATCCTTTTCCAATAACACATTAACTTCGATAGTTAGAAAGTAAAAAACGCAAAAAGAAAAAGAAAGGGAATTAACCATGCCTTACAATACCTGTCCAACACCCGGGGGTCCCCTGAATCCTGACTGCTTTCCTTTTAACTTCGCAAATATACCCATTGCATTATTACTGCACCATAAATGAAGATGTTAACAAGCCACATTAATAATGCCACATGGATCTTAATAATGCCGATACAGGGCGCAACCAATTTTTTAAAACCCTAAACTCAAGTCCACAATTCACACATAACTCACCACTGGTAATCAGCGAATTTAACACCGGATTTGGCAGCGCAGGCATCAACTGAAGGCACGACATCGGGTTCATCAGGCACGGTTGTCCTCAGAGACACCTCAAACACCTTCGCCAACTGTTTCTTAACACTCGCCGGACAATCTAATTCCTGAAAACCATTCCAAACAAGCACGCGAGCTAACTAAGACGAAAAGAAAAACAACTCATGCAGAATAAAGCCGAATAGAGGTTAATTAATTGATTAATTTAAAGATTGAAGAAGGTGAGTGAACTTACGATATGCGCCATGGAATTGGATTGTGGCGTTAAATGTGCAGCGTTGGTTGAGTTAACCTGTTCGGAAACAAAGAAGAATTGAAGGAAACTACGTCGTGTGAGCGAAACGGTGAAGTGAGGAAATGAAAAGAGAGAGAGAGAGAGATGAATTGTGTGGAGAGAAGATGAACCTGAATCTGAAGCTGAAGAAGAAGAACAAGCTGAGAAGGGAAGAGAAGAGTGAGTGTGTTGAGAGAAATGAAATGGGAGCACGATAACGGCGCGAGTGAGAGGCTTTTTTTTTAATTTCCAAAACAGCCCTAACCCTAAACAACACTATTGCCGGTGGCTGGTGACGTGGACCAATTATGTTTGGCCGTGTTCATCACGTTACTTGGCTAACAAGACTTTGACGGTTTCAGGTCAAAAAAAGAAGAAAAAAACTTAACATTAGTACATAATTTCTAGTTGATTATTATTCAATTTTTTTTATCAGCAATAAAAAGTGTAATAATTAATTTTTTTTATTATTATTCAATGGTATGAAAAACAACACACGTATCGAATTAAAAAATTGGATATTTTAATAATAACTAAGATATTAAAGTTTATAACGATGATTTATATGATCTTATTCAGAATAATAAAGTGTATTATGTTAGTAAATAAATTGACTAAAATTTGAAATGTTCTATGTTAAAGTATATTATTACAATAAAAATATTGGGAAAAAGATAAAAATTAAATATTTTCTTATAACAAGATTATTTAAAATTAGATAATGGTAAAAAATTTCATATTTTTAAATTTATATATTTCTTATTTATATCATATGTTTGGTTTGATTATTGTAAGAATGTTATTATTTTTTTATTAAAATTCAGACAGTGTCGATATAATTTATTCTTAATTACGTCAATTAGGTTTTTTATTAATAAAAAATAAGGATTATTTATGTTATTTAATTCGCCATAATTTTATTGTATGGCATTCTTTTTTTTACTTGATGTTAGTTAAGGTTTGTCTAAATGAAAGGGAAAATGATGTTTTAATCCATATTTTTTTGACCCATTTTTAATCTATTACTTTAATCAGCATTAGATCATTTATTTTAATTCTTTTTAGTGATGTGATGTGATGATCTAATGATGATTGGAGTGGTATGTTAAAAGTGGGTAAAAAAAATTAGTTAAAGTATCATTGTTCAATTAAAAATATTATTTTATTATTATTTAAAACTAATATTTTTAAGCTAATGTTTACCGAAAATTATTATTGGAAATATTATTGTATTATTGTTTTTTAATTTTGGGAACCAAATATAGTTTGTAAAGAGTAATTTATTTCTCTTATGTACTTCTAGTAATCACTTCTCTTCTTTAAACCGAGGTATCTTAGATACTCTGTCATGTCCAAACTGAAATGTGTGTGTCTGTAAAACAAAAATCTTAACGGTCAAATCAGCCAAGTCCGTCACATAGCAATCAATGCAGTACTTAGAATGTAATTAATTTACATATTTATATTGATTATGAACTCTTAGGTGGATGGATTTGGGCCTTGTAACCTAATTATCCATTAGCTCGCTTTAACTTTTTCTCTTAACTTAATCATAATTTATCAACATTAATTGTGTGATTGATATTGTCTTGTTCTGATCCGATTGTGCTTAAGTCGAGTACATTTTAGCTCAAGTAAGCAAGATGTGTTCGGACATGCATAATATCACAAGAAATTAAACTTTATGTGATTCTTTTGTGTTTCAATGTTGTATGAAATAAAAAAATAAATACATCATTCATATCTTATTTTTATAATCAAAACATCTATTTGCTTAATTATAAGATCATACTAAATAATGTTCGTAAATTTATGGTGTCATGATTATACATGTAATATAAATAAAAAATATAGTGTAAAATTGTTAAATTAAATAACTTCACTTTATAAATTTTATGATTTTAAATGTCAACAAAGGTTTTAGTGTAAGTACCAACATATCAATGACAATATACATAACGTAAAGAAATATAGTGATAAGTTACCAAATTTAAGCTAACTTGAGTTACGTGCATTAACATATAGTACACATATAAACACATAAATCAAGATCACCTAAAAGGATAAAAGGTGGATTTACTATTTTGTTCAATCTGATTGGGTGTACGTGTAAAATTATTCATTATGAACAATCATATAATTTTTTGTCATAAAAAAAATGAAGATTGATGTCGACGATCCAGAAAGAAGGTAGAGGAGAAATTTAGAAAAAAAAAATAAAAAGAGTACAGGAATTAGTGTTTATAATTTTGTTTTTTTTAATAAAAAACCTATTTATAGTCTTACAATGAATATGTGTGAGTAGGAGATACTTTTTAATTCATTGGTTAAAAATAAAACTTTATACAACTTTTTGTTTTTTAAGATTATTTGAGAAAAAAAAACATCATTAACGTCTAATTTCTATAATCAAAACATTATTTTTCTTAATTATATGATATTACTCAACGATTATTTTTCTTAATTATATGATATTACTCAACAATGTAATTTTGCCAAGTCATGATTATACATGAAATATAAATAAGAAATATAGTTTAAAATTGTAAAATAAATAATTTCACTTTATAAACTACGATTTAATCTATTAATAGAAGTTTTATCTATTAATAGAAGTTTTATCGTAAGTAGCCAGAGATCGTTGACAAGATACACAATATAAAAATGGTTAAATTTGAAAAAAATAGTCAAATAAAAATTGATTAAAATTTAAGAAATAAACACTTAAAAAATAAAATTGATAAAATAATTATTTTAATTGAAAAAATTTATTCAAACAATAAATTTAGAAAACAAATATGAACAGAAAGAATCCATTCATGTAAAGGTACAGATATTAGATAATATATAATAAATAATAATATCAAAATATAGATATATAATATAATACAACTCATTTAATTAAAGATGCAATCCAATTAAATTTGTGTGGATGAATACTTAATCCATTTATATATATATATATATATATATATATATATATATATATATATATTAAATATATATATATATTAAAGGCATAGAAATATTTATATTTATAAAAATACATATTTGAAAAGAAATAAAAATAAAATATTGTAAAACGAATTTAAGGATATATTTTGTCAAAACTTAAACTAAACTTTTGAAAGATCTAATTAAGAGAAAACAGTTAAAATTAATTTTGATGGTATTGATAGTTTTTTTATTAAATAATAAATAGTTCTTTTATTAAATAATGGATAAATTAAAATTAAGTAGATGAATTTTATATGATTATTTTTTAAAATGGAATAATTAGATATATTTTTGAAATTGAAAAACACAGTGATAAATGATGGATAAATAGACTTGTTGCCACATACATCGTATAACTTGTTGAGTATTGTGATACATAATATTTGAAGAAACTCGAAACTGTGTAGTTGTAGTGTATTATAATACATACACTTTCTGTTTTTTTTTTTTAAAGTAAATACTCTTCTATGTACTGTTTACATACTCAAATCTAAAAACTCAAACAAGAAATGCACTGTTTACAAGTTTCCCATGAATCTCACAAAACAATTATTAGTTCCGCAAGAATTCAAATAGACATTAATACTTACGGAAACGCCTCTCTAAAAATTATAGTTCCTGCATTCCAAATTAGATTAAGTGATTCAAAATCTCCCAAGAACAAAGATAAAGATGTTCTAACAAAATATCATACCCAAAAAGTGACAACACAGTTTTCTCGGAAGTGAAACACTTAAACTAGAAAATTGATATTAAACTCTCGTTATCAGTTATCAGAAGCGTGGAAGCATGAAATCGCGAATGCGAGCACGCTACACTTCAAGGACCATATATGTACAACAACATCAAAGGTGCCATGCTACTACGACACACGACAGATTTATAGCAATCAATCAGAGAAAACGCACTCGAAAACGCTTTTCTTCCGATTTACTTCACATTATTGAAATAGAAAACCACGTCTCTCTCGGCAATTACTATGTACAGATCTGACCACCGGAAACCACCGCGGTCAAACGGCGGCGACGGCGATCTCCGCTGGATCCTCGAAGTTCGGGTCCCTGGCGTCCATAGCGCCGTGCTCCATGGCGATCTCGACAGAATCGTAGCCGTTGCCGATCCACGTGAACTTCCCGCCATGGCCTCCTTTCTTCGGCGATCCGCTCATTCCCGTCGCCGACTTCCGGTCCTTCCGTGCCTCTGACGACGGCTTTCCGTTCGCCTTGTGGCTCTTTCCGGCGTCCTTCATTCTTCCTCTTGTTCCTTGATTTCGCTCTCACAGTGAGTGAGTATGTGAGTGAGTGCGTGGGTGACTTCAAAGCCTTTCTGGTGAGGGTTTGTATATAAAGGAGGTGAGGGCAATAGAGGGATTTCATAGGAATAGATTTAAATTAATTATTCAGCTCTGTAAATTGTAACGTACGTTGAATCTAATCTGTGGGTGCGTGTTGGAATGCGATTGAGAAGTTGCGATCGGATAAGAACGACGGGAGAAGCTTCTGTGCGGTATGGTGCATGGTAGACTATGCGCCAAACTGCAAAACCAACGTTCCCTATCCATCTGTCATTTAGTACAATGGGCCGGCCCATTAAATGAATTTGTACGGTTTTTTCTTTGGGCGCTTCTCCCTGCATTTCCGAGACCTCTTTTGTATTTCTAAAATTTACTATTATACTCTTTATTAATATGTGAAACTTGGTAGCGATGCAGTAAATTTCTTTTATTGCGTTGTCAATTTCTCTGCACTCCAAAAAAACAAGGAATCTTTATGAAACGCATGTTGGTATCCGTTTCACACCATTTTGAAATGGATTACGTAATCTGTTACGAGAAAAAATTGAAAATTTGTGGGAAACGAAATACGAGTTCTGTTTCATAAAAAGTGAAACAGATTCTGTAATCCATTTCAAAAAAATTTGAATTTTTTTCAGACGGATTACAGAATCCGTTTCACATTTTTATGAAACGGAATTCGTATTCCGTTTTCCAAAAATTTTCAATTTTTTTTCGAAACAGATTAAATAATCCGTTTCATAAAAATGTGAAACGAAATTTGAATTTCGTTTCACAAAGTTTTCAGCATAACAAAGTCATGAGTAGGCCAAAAATTAAATGAACTTGATTTCACTTTTGGTCTTTGCAACCCTAATTCTCTTTCTTTTTCACTTACTCCCCCAAGCAAACCTATATCGAGAGCTCTATCAATTCATAGGAGTAGGGGATCAAACGCTTTCCCATATGTTGAGGTGTTGGTAGGTTGGCCTATTTATTTGGAGCATATTATTAATCTCATTTTTCCTGGTCTCACATCATAGTTTTTGTTTTATGTGCTTGGAAAGGTGGCAATTTCCATTAGAAATGTAATAAAACTGTTATGTAACCGTGTAGTATTCATTGATCACATTATTTGATGAGTTCACCTCGCAGTTTAAGTTTATTGCTTTTTATGCTTCATCTGTAGTCATTTAATGGCAAAGCTTCGCTGTTCGGTCAAGCTTCATATACATATACTTCACTAATTATTATACTTCATCTACTTCAGGAAGCTTGGAGATACATAAATTATAAAGCTGTAGAAGCTAAATTGGGAATTTGTATGAGCAAAATTTTTGTTATAATAACTTATTAATAAATTTCAAGAAAAAAAGTACCAAGAAAGAAAGTGGAAAAAATGGATTGGAGGTTTTCTCTGAGGCTAAACCCTTCCGTGTTTAGCAAAATCTGAGGCTATTAATCCCTATTCTGCTTCTAGATGGCACACAAAGGGTATATAGCTTGTTTTCAATATAATTTTAGAAAGAATATGTTTTACATTCTAAACTTCCTTCAAGTTGCAGGTTTAGTTTTTGAAGCCAGAGATGTTTATCAAGAGGCTCTGAAATCATTTAGGAAAGCATTAGATATTGAACCCAACCATGTGCCAAGTTTGATATCTACAGCGTGTGTACTCAGAAAACTTGGTGGTCAATCATCTTCAATTCAATAGTTAGAAGCCCTTCCACCCATCGTTGTGCCAAGTTCAGAGAAAACTTGGTGAAATTCACATTTTTAGGAAACAGATTACGTATCGAAAAAAAATTAAAAATTTTTAAAAAATAGAATACGAATTCCGTTTCATAAAAATGTGAAACTGATTCTGTAATTCGTTTCAATAAAAAATATCAATTTTTTTTGAAACGGATTATAGAATCTGTTTCACTTTTTATGAAACGGAATTCGTATTCCGTTTTCCACAAATTTTCATTTTTTTTCCGAAGCGGACTACGTAATCCATTTCAAAATGGTGTGAAACGGATGCCAACATGCGTTTTATAAATATTCCTTGTTATTTTTTTGGGGGTGCAGAGGAGTTGGCGATGCAATAAATGAAATTTACTGCGTCGTTACCCAATTTCACATATTAATGAAGGGCATAATAATAAATTTTGAAGGTACAAAAGAGGTCTTGGAGGTGCAGGGAGAAGCGCCCTTTTCCTTTTCTTTTTACATCTTATAATTTTAACTTCTAACTCAACTCCATAATTTTTAATTATTTTAATTTTCAGGAAATTAATTTTTAAATAATTATTTCTTTTAAAATATCTTTTTTCCTACTTTCGTAATTTTTCGCATGTGAGTTTGCCGACCCCTTTGCATAAAAAATATTATATCATTTAAAATATGACGGGCAACATTTTAATAATCTTACTTTTATTTAATTAGATTAGTAAAATTAATAAATTAATATTTTAAAATAAATAATATTTATAATTTCTATCTTTTAAGTATATTACAGAGAACAGTGAGATGAGAAGAAAAACCATGCTTTCACTTCACACTCTGCCTTCAACTAGTTCAATAAACGAGTAGGTAAATAATTTTAAGCTAATAAAAATAATCGTTGATGTAAATCTTAGATTAATTACTTATTTGGTTTATGTTTGGTTCATGTGTTCGTCGAAAAATATTAGTCATTCAGTTCTTCAGTTTTAATTTAATTTTGGGTTATGAAAATTAATGTAATTTGATTTTAATTTATAAAAAAAAATTATATAATTTAGTCTTCTTCGTTTTTTTTATCAAAATTACACAATTTTTACAAATTAAAACAAAAAAAACCCAGAAAATTAATTTAAAATTTGTCAACAAAAGTAATGATCAAATAAATAATTATACATATAATAATTTATGGTTTTATCACATTTTATAAACTGCTTTACATTATTTTCTGCATAACTTAATTTAGAGAAAAAATTACTTAAATATAGCAACAATTTTCAAAGTTATTTTTAGGATATTCAAAATTATAAATTTATTCTACTTTCCTTTTTATTAACTCTCCTTATATAAATATTGGGCTAAATTAAAATTTAAAATATTTTATTTTATGATTTTTTAAAATAATTGTTATAGAAAATAAAAAATTAAAATGACTATTCATGACCTGATGAAAGTGTAAGAAACTTTTATATTAATATATTTATTATTTATTTCCTTAGAATAGTAATACTAAAGGTAATAATATTTACTGAAGTATTTATTACCTTTCTAAGTCTTTAGGAAAATTCCTGAAATCGAATTTTTCAATGTAAAATGCAGTTTACACTAATATAATATAAGTTTTACTACCATCTATTTCTACATGATGATTCAAAAGCAATCATAAGTATAATAAAATGCATATTTTATAATATAAGGATTAAATATATTTTTATTCTTTTATTTTTAATTAAAATTAGAATTATTTTTTTATAATTTTAAAATTTTATACCAATTAATTTCTTCAACTTTAGAAATATATAGAATTAATCCTTTCAACCAAATTTCGATAAGTTTTTTAACGTTTCAAACACATTTCAGGATAATATTTGAGTTATTGATATCGTTTGACACATTTTCATTTTAATATTAAGTCAAATACTATTATGAAATACGTTTAAAATTCAAATAAAATTAACAAAAATTGATTAAAAGGACTAAGTCCAACGTATCTAAAAATTAAGAGACTAAATTAAATTAAAATTTTGAAAAAAAAAACTAATTATAATTTTCAGTAAAAATCAAGGGTAAAAACCCTAATATAATTACAACAGTTATTAAATTAAATCTATAACAGGTAGCGAAAACACAGACGCTGTCACATTTTATCCTTCCCTTATATGTTTTTTGCATTCTTCTCATTTTTTTATACTCAATGCTTCACTGCTTCTATTTCACTCCTCTTTTTCATCGTTTTGTAATATTTTTCTTAAATATTTAGGCTCTTACCAATTTCAGAACTCTATGTTCTCCACTTTGACATAATAGTTATTTGCGTGAAAGGTGAATACAAACTTATTCAAGCTTGTCCTTTGGATATTTTTTTTATTGAAAATATATAATTTGTTTATGTTATTGTTTATACACTCATTATATTTAATTTGGGGAACAACAATATGTTTCAATTGTTTAAGAGGGACCTTACGATTATGGTGTTGGTGCTGAAAAAACTTTTGGATATGACATTTTTTGTGCACATTATAAAGCGACTCTCATTTTGATCTATATTAATTAATTATGAAGTGTAAAATTTTCCTTTAAAATTTATCCTCTATTTTTGAAGGTGTTTTAAAATTTAGCACGACTAAAAAGTATTTCATTTCGGTTCAGTTCAATTCAGTTTGGTTTGGTTCGGTTCAGTTCAGTTTGGTTCGGTTCGGTTTAATGTGGACTGATTCAGTTCGGTTCGGTTCGTTCAGTGCGGTTTGGTCTAGTCCGATTCATTTCGGTTCAGTTTGATTTGGTTTAGTTCAGTATGGTCCGGTATGTTTCGATTCAGTCTTGTCTGGTTCGTTTCAATTTAGTGCGGTTCAATTTGGTTAAGTTCGATTCGGTTCGGTATGATCCGGTTCATTTCGGTTCAATGCAGTTCGATTCGGTCTGATCCGGTTCAATTTGGTTTGGTTTGGTCCGATTCGGTTCAGTTCAATTCGATTTGGTTCGGTTCAGTTCAATAAAGAATATATAATGAATGTTTTAAATAGTTGTTAAACGTAAAATTAGAATAATAAAATATGTACATAAGACAGGTTTTTGAAACAACTCTCGAAGACAAAAAAGGTTTGTAGACTAATAGTTAAAAGTAAACTATTTATAAAATAATTAGTTTTTACAATAATAATTAAGGGTAAAATTGAAATAACGAAACATAGACACAAAAGAGGATATCCTCTTTATATATTGTTATAGATGAACAAAATTAATCTAACTAAACTTAACTATAATTATCTGTATTATATTAAAGTAAAAAAAAACTATTTTTAATAGAAATTAAATATTATAGTAAAAAAAATTAATAAAAATTAAACCTTATTGTTTTACCATTTATTTTTTTAAAAATTGAACTTATGTCGGTTAACTACTCACTAATTGAATTATGTATTTTATTTTCTTATTTTTCTTCAATGGCCTCTTATCCTAAACATTGCGCATACTCCATTTTTTAATTCAATCACCACCATTGAGACAATGATCGTGAGTTGTCATCCCTGTCACTACTATATAAGGTCATGTCGCCTTGCTCTTGTCATCACACCTTACCATCTTCACTGCAATTCTAATATCTCACAACCACCCAACTAGTATGTCTTATTTTGAACCTTAACTCTAACTAACACATTTTATCCTTCTCTTATATGTCTTTTGCATTTTTCTCATTTTTTTTATACTCAATGCTTCATTGCTTCCATTTCAATTGTCTTTTTTCATCATCTTGTAATATTTTTCTTAAATATTCAGACTTTTACCAATTTCAGAACTCTATGTTCTCCACTTTGACATAATATTTATTTGTGTGAAAGGTGAATATAAACCAATTCAAGCTTGTCGTTTGAATTTTTTTATTGAAAATATACAAATTGTTTACGTCATTCTTTATACACTTGCTATATTTAATCTGGGAAAAAACATTATGTTTCAATTGTTTAAGACAGATCTTACGATTGTGGTGTTGGTGCTGAAAAAACTTTTGGGTATGACATTTTTTTTGCATTACAAAACGACTCTCCTTTTGCTTTATATTAATTAATTATGATAGTGTAAAATTTTCCTTTAAATTATCTCATCTTTTTCTGAAGGTGTTTTAAAATTTAGTACAACTAAAGAATATTTCAGTTCAGTTTTGTTTGGTTCGGTTCAGTTTGGTTCGATCCAGTTCGGTTCGATCTAATTCGGTTTAGTGCGGTCCGGTTTAGTGCGATTCGATTCGGTTCGGTTTGGTCTGGTCCGGTTCGTTTTAGTTTAGTGCGGTTCGGTTCAGTTTGATTCGGTTTGGTCTGGTCTGGTTTGTTTCGGTTCAGTGTGGTTCACTTTGGTTCAGTTTGGTTTGGTTTGATTTAGTGCGGTTCTGTTCGGTCCGATCCGGTTCATTTTGGTTCAGTTCGGTTTGGTCTGGTCCAGTTCGGTTAACTTCAATTCGATTTGGTTCGGTTCAGTTCAATAAAGAATATATAATAATTTTTAAAAATAGTTGTTAAACGTAAAATTAGAAAAATAAAATATATAAGATTTTTAAAATAACTGTTGAAGACAAAAATGTTTTTAGACTACCGGTTAAAAGTAAACTATTTATAAAATAATTAGTTTTTAAAATAATAATTTAGAGTAAAATTGAAATAATGAAATATGAACACATAGGCACCACAACGTTGTGTATTCGCTAATAATATATATATATATATATATATATATATATATATATATATATATATATATATATATATATATATATATATATATATATATATATA
>Ga0214542_1005579_pt1 | contig 23778 bp, 14 predicted proteins | sample CNSS1metaG_FD_160096 | JGI IMG/M metagenome (GOLD analysis project Ga0214542, IMG submission 160096) | Root nodule microbial communities from cowpea collected in UCLA plant growth center, Los Angeles, California, USA - CNSS1 | ecosystem: Host-associated > Plants > Roots > Nodule | place: USA...
CATCATCCATACGCATTCAATATATAAACACACAAAAATGCATAATTTAAATAACACCCAAGTGTCACACATAGGACTTGAACCCAAGTCCTCACACACAAGAAAGTACTCTCAACCACTTGAGCTAATACTTGTCCACGTCATAGTTCTCCACATTTATTACTTTAAGTATTCTCATTACCCGTCCTAATTAAATAATTAATTAAATAACTATTTAATTTTCCCGGGTCTTACAAAATGCGCCACTTGTCCTTTGCTTGTCTCACCTCTTAATGAACCTACAAAACATGTTACATTTGAATTAGCATGTTGGCTTTAGGTTAAGCTAAGCCTTTGAGTCAACAAGTCAACCAAAAGTCAAGGTCAACAAATCAACTTAAAAATAGTCAACAAAGCCAACTTAATGGAATTTTAAACTAAAGAAAATAAAAGCAAAGGAAGGGATCAAGGAACTCCCTTTCTTTTAAGCAAGTGCCATGGGCCATCATCAATTGTAGGGATCAAGCCTTCATCACCTAAGCATGTGCCCATGGCCAGAAAAACAAAAATGACTTGCCTTGCTTAGGAGCTTGAAACATTGAAATTGGTTGAGTCTGTGCGACTGTTGTAACACCCCAAATTGGGATGTCACGAAAAGTTATAAAATGAATACGTTTGACGGAAAATGATACACGTTTGCGTAGTTCAAAACCTCAATTTATTTAACAATTTTCAAATAACAAATGCAAATAAAAGAATTTACATCATCTTGAACCTTTATGGTAAAATAACTTAATAAAAGAATATAAAATCCCGAGTTCACCCCCAGCCTTTCGTCATTGTACTCCATGCCAAAAGCATCTACAACATCATCTGCTCTCATATAACACACATGTTATACAATCATCACACACACACAAACAAACAAATAGGGGTAAGCTAACCATAAACAATGATATATAAAAGAAATTTAGCAAAACAAACCATAACAAATAATACTTAACATCACATCCAAATAAAATGCTTAAACATGGTAATCACAATCAAGCTTTGGTTTTTCGCGACGTTTTACCCTACCACAACATCTAGTTTCCAAGAATCAGACGGTTCGAGTAGTCCTGCCATGGCAGCAACAGACAAATCTCCTTATTCCTCAAGGACTTATGAGTAAAAACGTTAGTGCATCGCACAACTAGCACTATACTCAACAATGAGCCAAAAGTAAGGCGAAACATCTTTCCTCTCCCCACTGCTTCGCATAGGCGAGAGAGTTTAGTACTCAAACCATTCCTCTTCCACTGTTTTACATAGGCGAAGAGAACCTTTTTCCATCGCTTAACACAAGTGAAAGAGTCAAATTTGAGTCTCTAGGTACAGAAAACCCCACACAACACTTAACAACCAAAACACTCCCAACATGCACACATCAAAGTAAGGTAACAATGCAGTAATCATGTAGAAAGAAAACATTTAAAACACATAGGTTCAGTTTCATACATCAGGTAACTAGAAAACAAGAAACAACTTCAAACAACAATAGAAAACTTCGTGTAATAGTCCTTCAAAGGCTTACACTTCCCACTTGCAACCCTTCACGTCCTTCTCGGTTCCTTGTTCTCTTGTCGTTTTCTCTCCTTTCTCACCTTATAAACCTAGAGTTTTTTCTCTCCTCCCCTAAAACCCTAACTTTTAACCTATAAGATCTTGGTTGTTTTTATCATTCAAAGAATATATATATATATATATATATATATATATATATATATATATATATATATATATATTATGGCGAGCAAAACATTTCTATTCTTCAAAAGATAAATGTAGCAATAAAATCAATAAAAAGAGATAAAAAAAAACGTAAAAAGATAGAGATGGGAAGAAAGAAACAAACGAATGCAGCAACATTAGCATGCATTAACGCTAAAGATAAATATGCATTAACATTCGAGAGAAGAGCTAATTAAAGGCACTCACTCACACTTGACCCACCAGAATTCAAAACCAAGTCCTTGCACACACTAACACCTAGCACCAACCACCAAACTGCACACTTTCTCATTATATAACACACACCCCATATTTATAAACACACATATCAACATTAAATATAATATTAATAATTAAAATAAGTAAACAATAACTTAAATCAATTAAATAATTTTTCCATATGTCATACTTCAATAAAATAATTAATTTAAATAATTCAACAATGTTAATCAAGCCATCAATTATTTTTCATGTGTTTCTCTTTATTCTAATTTTTCTCGGGTCTTACAAATGTTAAGTCCTAATTTGGGCATGGTTTACATCGATAATTTGGTGTTCTTAAGTAGCTTTTGTAGTGTAGTCTTTCTAACACTCCAATCGGATATTACCTTTGGTACAATTCAATATAGCATGAAAACAAAAGAAATCTTTCAGATACCATCCCAAAATGTGGGAAAATTTTAAACTTCATCAACATGATAACAAAATTGATAATTCAAAATAATTTATTACAAGTTCCAACATTAAACCATCTTTTAAAAGAAAACATCATGGAAAAAAGTTCTTTCAAAATTCAACAAAGCTAGCTCGCATCTCCAAGCCAATGCCTCGCCAACACCATCTACTACAACATTTTCTCCCGTGTGACAAAGCCCTATGATCATCGAACAACCACAAACAGAAAGGGTGAGCTTAACAATATAAAACATACACATATAACGTGATCACCTCACCCAAACAACTTATCCTGACAAGATACCCATACTTAAGAAGCTACATCACAAGGTAGTTACATATCCATAGTCTCATAAGCCATATGAGCCACAACACAACCAAACACATCATTATCATGCTCAACCAGAGTCTTAAGGATAATACAAATCATGTATGTACCTACCCACTTGTAGTCCAACCTCTACGAACCTACCCGCTCGTAGCCCAACATGCGTGAACTACAACCATTTATGAACCTCCCCGCTCGTAAAATAATCAAGTGTGAATGTAGTCTTTACAAACCTTTTGACTTGTAATTCTCACACAGTATCACCACCATTACGAACCTCCCTGTCCATATTTATCTCACGTTTGAACCTTAACTTACGGACATCCCCACTCGTAAAACATTTAAGCATAAACATGACCATACCTTGTCATCACCACCAACACACACCAGTCTGAACGACGCACAGTGACTAACCTGTGACATATCGATCATCACATTTACCTTAAAGCATACTCCCACATTCCATAACACAACATGAAAAATCCATAGGATTCATACCTCATCATCCACCGGATAATCACACATAAAACACAAGTAACTTAACTTCTCAATACAATAGTTCACTAGGCTATCACACACATGCATTCATAAGAAATAGACCCCCAAAAAGTAGCTCCTTGGAATCTGTCTGGCGAAACATAAATGTTTTCTGGCGGTAACCACTGTAGTTCACCTGACGAATTGAAGTGCTGGTAGGCGCCCTACCTCCCAATGCCTCCCTACCCCAAAACTCCCCTAGCAGTCCAACAACACTGCTAGGGGCTATATCAGTAGCGCCAAAAACATTGTTTATACCCCATAATTGATTCCTACATACGAAACATCCAATGCAAATTTCCATAATACAAGAACATGTATCTACATGTCTCAACTTGACCAAAATATAGTACCACCAATCACATGCCTTAATCTTATATAACCACACATGCCTTCACCAATTTGGACCATGTCAACATATGGAATTATCAAAGAATTACTCATGCTCATAGGATAACCCAAAATCAGAAATCAAACAGTTCATACAAATCATTTCTCTTTCCCAATTTCAACCTCATCATGTATACAAGACTTATACTTCCCCATACACTTACATGTTCTCATAAATTTCATATACCCAACCTATATCTCTTTTTGATTCATATCCACATGACCAATTAAAGCCTTACCTCATGCAATGGCGGAGCTTTATTGGAGCACGGGTGGGCCATGGCCCCCCCTTAATTTTTTAATTTTGTTTATATTATATATAATTTTTTTAATTTTTAAATTATATGTAATATATAGTGAAATAGAAGTTTAATTTAGTATTTTTTATTTATTTTAAATATAACATTTAATATTAATAAATAATAAATATAAAATGAAATGTAATAAAGAATAAAAATATTTATTAACATTTTTTTTATTTTTTCATTGTATTTTTAAGTTTTTCACAACTTATTATGATCTCACACTCTCACACTCTCACATCTTTTGTTTTTATTTTGAAAAAAAAAACAGTTAAATACAAATTTGTTATTTTTGCTTTCATTTCTCATTTGAAAAAAGTAAATTTTTGATATCACTTGATAATGAAATATTTGTTTAATAGTTAACATTATTTTTTACCATATGTCTTATATTCATTTTTTATGATTATGAGAGAAAAAAATGATTGTTCTATGTGTTTTTTTATAACTATCTTTTATTTGGAACTTAGTTGTCATTGATTTTTTCTTTTAGTGACTCTTAATTTTCCATTTTTTAATTAAATTATGATAAATTATTTTTTAATCTTAGACTTAAAAAAGAAATAGATATATTGATGAAGAATAAAAAAATGAATTTATTTCTTAAAAGTGATAAAAAGAAAGTTATTCGTGGCGATGAAAATAATTCGAATTCAATATTTTATCTTAACGTATCATGAATCATGATACAAATGATCATATTGTTCAATTAGAGGAACATGTTTTATATTAATTATTTGGAACATTTTTATATTTACATTGAAAAATAAATAGTTGACAATTTTAGTTTTAATTCAATTATTGGTGAGTTCAAAAATCTGAAAGAACGAAGGACAATCCTTTGCATATATGTGATTTCTTTTGTATGTACAATTATAATAAATTATTTATTCATTTTTATTTTTATTGTATTAGTGACACTAATTAAATATATAAATTTTGAATTTTGAATATATTATATTGGCTCCCCCAAAATTATTGGTCAAGATCCGCCCTCATGCTATATTACGATGCAAGACTCATACCAACAAAGCAGTGTATACACTAAATGTAAGGAAAGGAGAAACACTTCTAGTACCATCAATCATGCATATCTCCTAGCTTTTATATAACACCAAAGTTCTACGAAAAGAGTAGCAATTCAACCATGTTACATCATTATAAGACTTAAGCAAAAAACAAAGGAACAAGGAAAACAAGTGGACACCGTAGCATCAAAAAGAAAGAAACAAAACCCAATCACAACCCCGGGTGCTGCCCGACGAGCCTTGTTGTCCACTTGGTGCTACACCAACAACAACAAGCATATGTTGTCTGGTTGTTCTACTTCCCTAGTTTCAACTTACTTAGCACACCCTGACCATTATCACAACAATATCCTGTTTTTCACACATCACATATATTCCCCTTAATTCTTAACTAATTAACCCATTAATTTATTTTTCAGCCTAAAAAAATAATAAAATAAACTTAAAAATGAAAATGGTTTAATTGTCATTCAATTGGCATTAACATGGAAGTTTCTACCCATAAAGTTTCATAAACTATACTAACTCTTCTTAACTCACCAAAAGGCAAGACTAGGGTTCATGAACCATCCACCAGCGTAGAAAAAATAGTAATGAGTAAAAAGAACTATTTGGCGCTAGCCAATGATAAAATTCCCATCCTTATAATTACTAAGCATATGCACTACCAAAAAGTCATTATATGTTTCATGACATATTAACGCATATACATAAATATAATAACACATCACATGACCATACATGATATACAAAATAAAATAAATAATTAGAATATCACAGTAATGGTGTACTTAAAATTCAAACTCAAGACTTCTCAACATAATCAAATACTCTTAACCACTTGAGCTACCATTATTGTTTGTTATAACTTGACAAAATTAATTATTTTATATATACTTCTAATCCACAATTATTTTAAACAAATAAATGTTTACTTATATAATTTTCCCAAGTCTTATAGTCTTGTAATTACAAATTGTTAGTAACATTGTTAGATTTTTCAGGCTCATTCTTATATGCAGTATTGATTTTTCTTTATGTTGATTGATATTCCAACTTAAATTTGGCTATGTGATTTAATTCTGAGTACTAGTGCAATGCAGTTAACTTGAGATAATTTGGACTATCTACAAGTTGAAGAATTGAGTTAAGTCACCTATTATTGAGAAGTTAAAATTCCAATTGAAAGGAGTTGCACTTGGAATGTGTACTTGCTAATGAAGAGTACTTCCTTTTGCCAATTGGGAGTGAAAGAAACAATGTAGCCTAGCCCATTGCAATTTTTTAGACAATCAATCAATTAATTCATTGGAGCTAGAAAAGTCAATTGAACTACTGACTTGTGATTGGAGTAACCTGCAATAAATAGTTAGGGTAGTTGGTCTTAGTGACATGTGTATCTAAAGCTTTTTTTATGTTTCTAGTTTTATAGTCCTATAAATAAAATAACTTAGCCTTTACATTTTTAGTTTATAACTTTTAAGGTATGATTTCTTTCTGGAATTTTAATTGTTGGGTACAATAGAGTTGGGTGCCATGCATCTTTGTAGTTACTACACTAGAGAAATCTATTATGATATTGCCTATCTTTAATTAAGAACAACATCAACTTCTTGTCCTTTATTTGCTATTATATATTCCTTGTCTATCTTTCAATGATATTATCCAAATTGACAATGTGCCATAGAGAGGCAAAAAATCCTTGGTCTCAGTAAATCTTAAACCCTAACCAATCAAGAGCTTACAAAGAAGCCTAAGGTGCGTTTTGGTTTTAAGATTATTAATGTAAATATTTACACAAAATATCATTTTATTCTTATTACTTTTTCTATTTAATGAATAGGTAATTATTTAAATGAAATGGGGAATAAGTATTATATATATAACAAAAATCTATTTTAATTATTTTTTACACCACTTTTTAAAACACTATTGTATAATTGATAACATGAATCAACTTCAGAGATTAAAGCAACTAATATCAAAAGAGAATATAAAACAAGTTGGATAAGTCATGTTTTCTCTGATACTTTTCTTTATACATTAATTGATATGGTAAAACTCGAGAAAATTAAATAAATAAATATTTATTTATTTAATATGAATGCAATTGAAAGGATCTCTATAGTAATTAATACAAAGAGTTATGACAATGAGCAATAGTAGCTCAGGTGGTTGAGTGTGTGGGATGATGGAGAGAGCTTGTGTTTGAGTCCATTGTTTGTCATTAGTGTGTTAATTTAATTATTTAATTATTTTGCATATGTGCTTGACCGTGCAATATGATAATATAATCATATATATGCATGAAATGTAAGGAATCATGTGATGGCTTATTAGTTTGTGCATATGCTTGGTATTTATGTGGATGAGAGTTCGAATCTTGGTTAGAAAAAAAATAGTTCATTTTAACATTTTAATTTTTTAGCTATTTTTGAGCGGGAATTCCAAGTAAGGGGATTTGTATCTCTTGGTTTAAATTCATGTATAATGTATGTTGTGATGTGTAAAAGCTTGAGTGCCTCCTTTCCTCTTCCAATCACATTATTTTCGCATTTATGGGTTTCTACCCATAAACCGCCTGGTGGTCGTCAAGACCCGCCCAGCAACACGTGTCATTTGAAACCAATTAATTAAGCATATAATGTTTTGGAGTCTGATTCAGTTATGCTAGTATAACTGGATAGGAATTTTTGGTATTCTGGATTGGGTGGGGGTGTTTAGGTTCATTAGAAAATGGTTAAGTTATTTTGGGTCAAGATTATTTACCTTCTTTTATGTATCTTTAAATTATGAGCTCACCCTTTCTGTTTGTAGTTGGAGATGATCGTGTGACTTGTCACATAGGAGCAGATGTTGTTTCAAGATGCGGGTGACGCATAGATCCGAAGTGGGGGCTCATTCGGGATTTATTTTAAGAAGAAATTTATATACTTTGTATTTCATTTAAATATGATTTAGACTTTGGAACTTGTAATAGTTAAGTCTTGAATTATGCATTTCTTTTGGTTAATCGCGTTTAAGAAATTTTAAATTTCGCATGCTTTTGGGAAATATTATTAAATATTGACAAATTTCAATTATTATTTTATATTATTAAGTAATATCTGCCTAAGATGTTATAGATACCACTTTTCTGTGATGTTTCACTTTTATGTTTGTATTTATTCATTAAGATTTCCACTCTTTGAATTATCTACGTTATGTCTTATGTTTCATGTGCATTTCTCCCTTTTCCATGTTTCATTTCTTGATCATGTTTCATGTTAAATTCTCCTTTTTTTTGTCAATTAGAAAAAAGATTGAGACTTAGAATAAGGAACAAGTTTTGAAAGAAGAGTATTTTCATTTATAAGTACGAATTTACAATAAAAGAATTACAAATTCAATTACAACATAATAGAACAATACTAAGACTGCGAAGGAGGAGATTTGGGATCAATGAATGAGGAAGCATAAGGATTTTGCAGAATTCCCACAAAATTAGTTTTTACTTGATATGCAGTGGTTGTCTGCAGTCTAATAATAAGGAGTGGAGGATAGTAAACACATGACAATTTTTTCGTTGGGCAGACTTATAAAGTGAGGATTGCACTATTGCATGTTCTAGATGGCCAAACTTGTGAACGAATGGCAACTTCTAATTTGGCTAACCTATGAGTGTCCCATTTCTTAAAAGGGAATGTATAAGTAAATTAGGTGTGAAAGATATATTTTTCCAGATTTTCATGATTTGGACCTTATTTTGGAGGTGTTTTGTAACTTTGATTTTTACAACTCTTATGAGCTTACATTTATCTTCAATTAATTTTAAATATATGAGTATCAAAAAATATTTTATGTAACTCAAATGTTATTTTTGATGCATTTTTATTTCACAATGCCACTGTATTTTTGAAAGGCATTGAAATTTTTTGATCGGAAATGCTTATGGTAATATAATATGTAGACTATCTTTACCCTAGGTGATGATAGTATAAAATGTGGAGGTAGTATAAAGTTTTTCCTAGATCCCACTGTGTGTGCCAAATGTTCTTATTGGGATCTGAAACGTGGAACTTATGGGTAGAATGGAATCCCTCGTTATTAAGAGGGGATGATGAAGCTCGTTGGATGTGCTTGATGAGAGAAGGAGCACCCATGGTTGGATTAAGCGGAAGCAAATGTGTTTGAAAGTGTGGGAAGGTTATAGAATGGTTGGTGGTAGGAGATTAAGAGGTTAGGCCAATTTAGAGGAGGAAGGCTAGAAGAGAATTGTAGGAGAATACTCTAGCTAAGGACTCTCAAAGGCAAAGTTTATGGAGTCATCTCAACATAATAACGTTGCATTGATTCAAGAGTGATTACAAGAGGTGTGGAGTGTTGCATTTAGAGTAGAGAACATCTCCAAAAACAGAATGCGAGATGAAATGGAATGCAAATGGAAGAAGCCATGTGAAGCACATGCATTTAGATCTAGGATCTGTGAAATGTGGATCAAATGCCATGTGGAGGCTCATGCATTCCATGCATAAACACATGTGCTCAATGTGAAAAATGCTCCTAAGTCTAGAAGCAAACTCTCGACCTAATATTTTGTAATTGGGCTTGGATTAACCCAATTGCAAAAACTAGTGTTCTAAAAAAAGAAAGGCCTAAACAATTGGTCCAATTGAAAGCTACTCTAATGATCTAAGATAAACTCATCATATCTTTTTGTCTTCTTTGAGGTAAAAGAATAATGTTTGAAGCCCATGAAGTCCACTAGGCCCTTAAAGATCCATGACCTCTTGTATCTTTACCATGCTTCAAGTGACTAGTCCTATGATTAGGCTTATGGTTGGGCCCAAGTCATCAAGGAAGATCCACTTGCAAAAGACTCTTTCACGCTTAAGTCAGGAAAAAATTTTAGGATCTATGAGTATAGTAAAAGAGTGTGTATTCCCTAATGAAATACTATGTGTATTTAAAGGGTTTTGGGGCCCTATGAATCATGTTGTAAAAAGACAAAAACATCCAAAGAATATAAGATAATACAAACAAATATAACATCTAACCGTTTATATATTAAATCAACAAGATAAGAACAATTAACCATATATTTCGTTGATATATGGTATTAACAGAATATATGACGAAATCTCGATAGTTTGATTACATTATAATACCTTTTAATACCATAGTACTTTGATAATGATGATGAAGAAGTGCCTTCATGATTATGTTATAGTTTTGTGTATTGTGTGATTGTGGAGGAAATGGAAGGAGGAAGATGGGGTCAATGAAGATGGTCACAGTTGGTGTGGGTGTGTCTGTTTATTTTTTCTGGGCATAGGCTTGAAGTGGAATTGGTGTTGTGTTATGGTGTTGAGTTCTTTTTTTTGTTATTAGTTGAATGGAATCTATGATGGCTAATGGAGATGAAAATGATAATGGAGGTGTCAAACAAAGATATGTTGACGCGAGATGGAAGATTGTGGTTAGATGGAGGAGGTGATCGTTTTTATAGGGAAAAAGATGAAAAATGGAAAGAAAAAAGAGAAAAAAAATGTAAAACTTACTTGTGTCAACTTATGTACCAACCATGTCTAGAGACATTTTCATCTACTTAACATCGTCCTTAGACACCTTAGCAAAAACATAAAGTTGTTCAATAAGGAGTATCTATTCCATGTATTACTAAAGTGTGTTAGAGTTTGTATTTAAGCCAAATATAGTAACTGTCACAATTCTTTGTTTGTTTTGATTCTTTAGGTGTATTTTTTGACCGTTAATTCTTGGACACTTTATATAAAAGGGTGTATTGTTTCTTTCAATAGTAATGAGAACATCTCTCTTACTTTTCTATTCTCTCTTCTCTCATACCCTATATATAAAGTGTAGGGACAAGTTTTATATGACCTTTTCAAAAGGGTCGAATTTTAATTTCGCATATAATTCAGTAACTAATGTACTGCTTTTGGTGTACAAACTAGATTTTTTTAACCCAGAGATAAAATTGCCAATATTATGAAATTGCCAATATATCACTACAAGAAATATCGTATTTATCGACGAATATATACCGATGGATATATATCCATCCATAAATTATCATTACCGACAGACTTACCGACGATATCCTTGGTTGTAATTACCGACGGATTATTCTGTTGGTAATGTTTGTATATTGTTGTCTTCTTATTTACTGACAGATTAATCTGTCGATAATGGTGGACTGAAATACAATACTTATGCATCGATGGTAGTGGCATAGTTACCAACGGATGGTATCTTTCGATAAAGTTCTCACTCAGATGAAATCACATTTCACTTTCCTTTCCCCCCAAATTGATTTTTCTTCCCAAAGCTCAGCCAAAACCTTGTGCTGAAAAAATCAAACTGCTCGTCGTGACCTCTTTGCTACCGTCACCTTTCCACTACCACCGTGGGTCTAACTTCCGCGTTCATGGTGTGACATTGAAGTCGTCATCTTCTTCGTGGTGACCAATTGGAGACATAGCAAAAACCAAACCAATTTTGCTCGTCGGGACCTTTTCGCTATCGTCACCTCTACGCTGCCACCATGGGTCTGCCTTTCGCATTCATGGCATTACATTGAAGTTGTCATCTTGTTCATGGTGACCAATTGCAATCGTGGGTCTGGCTTCCGCATTCATGGACCACAACGTTCTTCGATCATCTCACCATCGTTTTGGTGAGTTTCATTCATTCTGGTTCTTGCAATGTTTATCGCTGCCACTTGTTCTCACTATGGTTCTTGCAATGTTCTGCAGTCTTCCCACGTCTCTGTAGAGTATCCTTTTCCTACTAATTTGAAGTTAGCATCAGTATGATCTTGTAGTGTGTTTGTGAGATATTAGAGCCATTACAAGGTGTGACCATTTATCCCTTTCTCTCTATATTTTAAATTCATTTATTGCTTTTGTTTTTGGTTTGATTACCGTTGATTGATGCTTAGTCCAAATTGAAATTGTCTTATTTGTAATATGCATTTGGATAGAATGGTGGTATTTGGTAAGATGATTTTTTAATGCATCAATTGGATTATGCGTTAATTCTCACCCATTCATAGTCATGGTGCAGTGAGGTAGTCACGCATCTCCCCCATTCTCTTCCAAGAATTGAAGAGTATGAACCCAAATGTCAACTATACTAGTTTTTACCAAAACTATCCAGAATTACATTCTTAGCCCTGATTTCTTCTTTCTTTTTTTCTTCATCAATCCTCCAATTACTTGTTGAATGTAAACCCCTGGTTTACTTGCAATGCACCACTTCATATTACACAAAGTACCTATTCACACAAAACTGTAAATCAAATAAGAGAATCATCTTAATAGAGGCAAGTCCACAACTCTGTTTTAGATTTGCATGAAGAGACTAATTGTTTGCTTTGGCTTCCACTAAAAGAAAACATTCAACTTAATAATGTGCTTAAATGTTGATTTAATAGATTGAGGGGAAAGTTGCAATATAACCTCTTATGAAGCATTCATAGATATAACAAGAATGATGAGAGCCATGAGCTTGTTTGGTTTAAGAAAACATTTGTGGCTTTTACTAATAATTACAAAACTGCTGAGGGCCCATCTTTAGGTACAACACCTGGTTTAAAAATTTAGACCTATTCCTTCTTTTTCTCAAAGCGAACTAATAATAATGTTAGAAAATGCAAAACCACTATTAATGTGACAACAAAACCACACTTAATAGGTCAAATTTTGTACAGTGACTTAAAACTATTAAAACTTGAAACCAACATAAATCTAAACACCAAACAAACATGTTTGAATCATTAAATTACTGTCATAATCAAGAAAAACAAAAATATTTCATATTGAAACTCAAAGAATGAACAAGTGGTGGGAAATTTAACAAAATTAACTACTTTTTGGGATTTTGATTATTTAAGCTTTATATTCTAAAACTATGATTGAATCACATTAAAGATGATAGAAAATGGGCAAAAAAGGAAACCTATGACTGAAAGCTAGCTGCCACAGAGGATTAATGATAATGACAAATTGCTTTTGGCATGATATCTTCTTTATATCTCTCGACCCATTTTTCCTAGCTTCACCTCTCTTTAAAAGTCATCTAAGCTCCATTGAAAAACATAATTATAGTCTAAATTAATGCAAGTCAAGGGACTTAAATAAAATAGGAGCCAAGTTCTAAGAGACATCTACACCCTAAAAATCTACTTACTTTCCAAAACTGAAACTTTAAACAAAATTTCACTCTATAGAACCTAGATATTCTCTAAACTACTTATCTAGAAAGCCAAAAAAATGTAAATTGAACTAAACAACAAAAGTAAGTATAAAGAAACTGTATGACCAAGTTTAAAATGGTAACATAATGCTTAGAAATGACAAAAATTTTAAAATGTACCAAAAACTCCAAATCTCACGTGCTACAACCTAAAACACAAGCTAAAGTTGGCTAAAATGCAAAATGTACTCTAAAATGATTCAATAATACTAATGAAACAATGCAAAACAGCAAACATATATCACACAATCATAGGTTCATCAAATCACTATCCAAACCCCACTTTCAAGTAAGAACACTAAGCCAATTATGCACATGGTTGTGTGATCAAGGGTCAAAACGTGTTGCAAGGTGCAAATGTATAATTCTACCGTTTAGACATGGTTAATATGATTCTAATGAGTTACTAAAATAGTGAATTTTCCTAAAGAACTGGTGCAGAATAAAAATCCTAATTCTAGGTAGTCTAGAAAACCTAAAATGAGCATATCACACTCAAAACTAGTAAAATGCTTGGAATGACGTAATTGTTGGCTCAAACATGTTTCAAATCACTAAACCAAGATGCTAAGATGCTTAAACCTTGATTTGGATCTTTGACTTGAAAAGTCAACCTTTGGGTCATATCTCCATCAAAAGTGACTTTTAGAGTGGTTGAAATATAAACCCTTGCTGAATTTTTAAGTTCAGCAACCTCTAATCACTTTTAATTTGTTCAATTTGAGTTGATAAGGTGCACCAAAGTCACACAATACAAGTTAGTGTGTTAGTTCCCTATATACAAGAAAAATAGGCTAAATGCTAACTAATTAGTCTCAAAATAGTAAAAAGCATATTAAGGATTAGTTGTTAGTAAATGGAAAGCAAAATCTACTAATTGGATATCTTACACAATAAGTGAGTTATATCTGCACATGGCTCCACTTAATTCCAATTCTCCTTTTAACAATCTAAATTAAGACCTTTATTGTTTTATAGAACATGGGCGAACCTCCTTTCAATTGTTCTTGGATGTATAATCGTTGTTATAGTGGTAGAAGGGGGTTGAAGGAGTCTTTTGTCTTATGCGTTGAAGAGTTTGTTCGAGTAGTAATGTAGTCTAGATATTTTGAACTTGAAGGTGGGATTAGATGCTCTTGCATTAAGTGTGACTGTACAAGGATTTTGACAGAAGAGGTTGTCAAAGTTCACCTTTATAAAAAAGGGTTCATACCAAATTATTGGATTTGGACATTACACGGTGAAGATATGCCAGTTGTTGATTTACATGAAGGTGATAATTTTGTCCCTAGAGATGGTGTACGTATTGTTGAAATGGAGCAATTGTGTGACATGGAAGAGGTGGTCAATAACGCTTTATGTCATTTTCAATCAACCCAGCAACCCAATGACACTAACTTAGAAAAGTGTCCTAATGAATCCACACAAAGGTTTTATAATTTGTTGGCAGAGGCAAATCAACCTTTATTTGAAGGGGAGAGACTCTAAATTGTCAGTATGTGTTAGACTTCTATCTTATAAGTCTAATTGGAATATTCCCAACCAATGCTTAGAGGCTTTCACCAAACTTTTGTTAGATCTCACCCCACCAAATATGAGCTTGCCAAAGAGTTATTATAACGCTAAGAGGTTAGTATCAAAGTTGGGATTGGAGGCTAAGAAGATTGTTTGTTGTGTGAGTGGTTGTATGCTCTTTTATGACAATGATAGTGGAAAAAGATATGTAACATTGCTTGAATGTAAATTTTGTCATAAACCAAGATATCACCCACTTCATCAAGGATCAAGGCGAAAAAACCAATTGCAGTTAAGTTAATGTTTTATTTGCCTTTAATTCCAAGATTACAAAGAATGTTTGCTTCTATCCAAACTGTGCCACATATGACTTGACATCATGAAAACCAAAGCCAAGGAATGTTATGCCACCCATCTGATGGTTAGGCTTGGAAGCACTTTGATTGTAAACATCCTACCTTTGTGTCTGATCCACGCAATGTGCGACTTGGTCTATGTTCAGATGGATTTAACCCTTACATTCAGGCTTCATCTTCACCATATTCTTGTTGGCTTGTGATTTTTACTCCATACAATCTTCCTCCTGAAATGTGCATGAAAAAACCTTATATGTTTTTGAGTTGTCTTATACCCAAGCCATCCAATCCAAAGGCTTCTATTGATGTTTACTTGGAGCCCTTAATTGATGATTTAAAGAAGTTGTGGGTTGGTATCTTGACCTATGATGTTTCAAGGAAACAAAATTTTATGATGAGGGCATGTTTGATGTTGACTATTAATGACTTCCTTGCTTATGGGATGTTATTTGGTCGGGACACACATGGTAGATTAGCTTGTTCGCATTGCATGGAGAACAATAAGTCATTCACGTTAAATTATGGTTGCAAAAGTTGTTGGTTTAACTCACATCGTAGGTTCTTACCTAATGACCATCACTTTAGGAGACTTATTAGCCTTTCGAAAAGGCCAAGTTGAAACAGATGGGCCACATCCTAGGTTGACACCATTACAAGTTTGGAGAAGAGTGAAACATTTTTTAAAAGTCACTAAAAATGGTGTAACAAGGATAGATGAATATGGAGAGTGACATAATTGGACAAAAAGAAGCATCTTTTGGGATCTTCCATATTGGAAAGATATAATTTGTTAAGGCATAATCTTGATGTAATGCACATAGAAAAAAATTTCTTTTAGAATATATTCAATACTATTGTGAATGTGACGGGAAAGATAAAGGACAATGAGAAGGCAAGAAGGGATTTATGATTGTATTGCAAGCGAAAAGACATGGAGTTAAAGGTTCAAGATAATGGGAAAATATTAAAGCCTAAAGCGAATTACACCTTAACCCAAGATGAAGCTAAATTAGTTTGTCGATGGATAAAGGAACTTAAGATTCCAGATGGTTATAGTTCCAACTTGAGTGATGTGCTGATGTTGAAAAGGGAAGAATCCATGGAATGAAAAGTCATGATTGCGATGTATTCATGGAGTCATTATTTCTTATTGCATTTAGTGCTTTTCCCATTCAGGTTTTAAATCCTCTTACTAAAATTAGCCAATTTTTCAAAGATTTATGCTCTGCAACATTAAAAGAGGAATCCCTAAGAAAAATGGAATTATTCTCTGCAAATTAGAGAGAATATTCCCCCCTGGATTGTTTAATTCCATGGAATATCTCCTTATTCATCTCCCCCATGAAGCATTGTTGGGTGGACTAGTGCAATACAGATGGATGTATCCATTTGAAAGGTACTAAAGGACCTCCCTATTCTTATTTATAATTAATTAATTTTGTCACTAATTTTTTCATCATGATGTATTTTTTTTATTTATATAGATTCATGGGTTATTAAAAATGATGAATAAAAAATAAAGCCAAAGTTGAAGGTTCTATTTGTGCATCTTATTTACACCATGAGACAACATAATTTTGTTCTCATTACTTCAACAACTTCATCTTGTCACCATGCAATTGGAGGAATGAAGTTGAATGTCAAAGAGATGTGTCAATGTCGTCTGTTTTTCAACAACATGGTCGACATGTAAGGAGAGAATCAATTCATTGTTTAAGTGATGTCGAGTTCAAATATGCTCATGTTCATGTGTTAATCAATTGCACTAAAGTCAAACCATATCTTGAGTAATTTATATCCTCCTTTGTGAACAACTTTGTGGTCAATTATATATAAGCTTCTAAAAATTTGCCATTGGAATTTATTTTTGTCAGATCATTCCTTATGTGCTTGCAAATACCTAAGACCAATGCTTCTACTCGTATTCATTCAGAGTTTCCTAAATGGTACCAATATCAAGTATGTATTGTACCATTAATTATACAACAAATGGATTTTAGTGTATCATAATTCTACATCTATCTTTCTATATTTATAGGTTTATAATGAGCCATTAAGTGTTAGGAACCAAGATCTAAGGGATTTATCAAATTGGCCAATGAAATGTGTCAAAGAATGGCACACGTACTTCGTGAGTCGGTATAAGTTCCATACTAACGCATAGAGCAAAGGGAAAATGACTATAAATAGTGGTGTTCATGTCAAGGGTAAGAAGAAGAAGTGGAGGAAGAGGAGGAGGACAATGGGGATGAAAGTGATGCTAATGACTAATTTTGTCTTTTTTGTTTTTGTACTTGAACTTTTTAATATGTCTATTTTTTTTTCATTTCTTTAAAACTTTTTGTTATTGTACTTCAACTTTTTTAATATGTCTAATGAATACTTATTAAGTTGTTGGTATATTTGTTTGTTATCATACACTAGAGGACGGTGGGGATGAAAGTGATGCTAATGACTAATTTTGTCTTTTTTATTTTTGTACTTGAACTTTTTAATATGTCTTTTTTTTTTTCATTTCATTAAAACTTTTTGTTGTTGTACTTAAACTTTTTTAATATGTCTAATGAATATTTATTAAGTTATTGGTATATTTGTTTGTTATCATCCACCATCTTAATTTGTTTGACACTTAGATCGTAAACTCCATATGCCATGTCATCGGGAGATCCACCTCGACCACCATCAGTTGACAAGGAGAAAGGTATTGAAAAACCAAGAAAGAGACGTAATAATTATGTGTTTCGAATTCCACTCAAACCCATCACCCTTACCCTGGGCTTACATATGCCATCCTTATCTTCCCTATCGCCACCCACAGGGTTACATAACCCTACTTCTATCCCGGTGATTCATATGTAGTCCTCATCTTCTCAACCTCCACCCATAGGGTTGCATACCCCTATTTTTGCTCCTAGACCCTCTTCTATTCCACCCTCATATATACCATCCTCATATTCCTCAACTCCACACACAGGGTTACATACCCCTTCTATAGACATTAGAGCATCCCCTTCACCTCACACTGTATCGACCCCAACCTCGATTGATGGCCTATTTGTTGACATGAGATGCCAATGTGGTTTGCTTCTTGAAGATTCGATGAAGATTGAATGAAGCTCTTTTGAACTATCTTGAAGCCATTACCATTGGAATGAAGCTTAGATTGATGAAAGAAAGGAGATTTGGTGATACTCATGTTGATCAAGGCTGGAACGTGTGCTCTCCATGTAGTTACATCATTAAGAAAGTGTATTTTTAGTTTGTAATTCATGTTGTAGACCTTATAGCATTAATTAGATGTAGTTTGGTCTTTAGGCTTGGTTTGAAGCTTGGAGAAAGTGGTTTGTGGTAGAATGGGTTGTGCTACCACTAAGGTTTGATCTTTCTCAAGCTTTGTGTGTGTACCTGGTGGTTTTCTAGGTCTGTAAAAGGGTTCTTGTTGTGTTGGTACGATTCTTGTGTGATTCAAGAGTCTTTTGTGGTGTTTTTGCATATTTTGGAAGTGTAAGGGTGAATACTTTGTAAAACTTTTGAAATAGTGCAAAGTCAAGCTAAGGTTGCCTTGACAAACTGGATGTAGTTCAGGTTTGAGTGAACCAGTATAAAAATCTCGTGGTGTCCTCTCTTCTCTAACATTTCTCTCTTGCATTTTCATTTTAAAGTTTAAAGAACTTGTGCTTTAATCATCTTTTTCATGTTCTTGCATGTTTCCATGGCATCTGCAACATTGAGCATGTTTGTATAATCATTTGGAATTGGTCTTGATCATTCTTGAGCATTGTTTCTGGTTTAAAACTCGAATTTGCATTTCTATATTTTTTCCAGTATTTCAGTCGATTGTTTTTCTGTTTCAATCGATTGATTATACCAAAACAAAATTTGTTTAGTAAAATCAATCTGTTAACTCTATTTTTTATCGATTGAAAGTGTACATTTCATTTCTGTTTGCATCCTAACTTGGTGATCTGTTTGATTCAATTAAAGGTAGTTTTTAGCTTGCAAAGATAGCCTAAATTTTTAACTAGCCAATTCAACCCCCCCTTATTGGCTTTTCAACCATTTCAAAACTAACACTATCTTCTACTGTTGGTTAGTAGTCTGCACGATCCCCAATTGCAGGTGATATAGTTGTCCCATAGCCTATGGTTGATCCTGATTTAGATGTAGAACATGACCCTCCTCTGCAAGACCGCCCGATGATTGAACCTGTTAGTTGAGGGTAATATTTCAATTCAATTATTCTTATTGTTTATATTATGTAACTTTTTTCATCTTATGACAATTTTCCATGAATTCCAAGTTTGTTCCATCTAGAGTCACTTCACAGGCTATCACAAAGACAATCAAGCAACAATTTCTTAATCATTGGAGCAATACTTGAAAAATACAAGGATATTTTCTGGCAAAGTTTCAAGGTAACATGTTCTAACTTATTATATAAGTAATTTAAGTTAACTACTATTCCATGCTTAATATACTTATAATGTTTTATATGTTTAAATTGTGTTGTTATAGAGGAGAGTTTAGTGGGCACCGGAGCATCAAATTGAAATTAAGAGAAATTTCAATAGCAGAGCTTCTCATCATCTATCTGAGCTATTTAGAGACGCTAGAATGACTAGAGAAAGTCCATAATGGATTCCTAATGATGTGTGGACAAGGCTACTAGAACATTGGAATTCTCCAAGTTATCAGAGCAAATGTATTGCAGTATAAAAAAATAAGGCTTCTGAAATGGGTGGGGCCCTACACACAGGTGGATCCATTACCACTCACGAGCATGCCCTTTGTATCGTATACAACTTAACTTTTTTTATTTGTCACATTTGAACTACATTTTTAAAGTTTGAAATTAGATCAAATTTAACATTATAACATATTTTGTGGCAAGCACGTGAGTTAGGACGACATGTGTTTCTTGATGAAGTCTTTCAACAGACATATATTCGGAAGGGTACTGGTGAATATGTAGATGAGAGGTCTAGGAAGACAAATGTAAGTCTCTTTTACTATTCAATATTATTTACTCTTAAACTTATATATGTATCCTACCACATAATAATAATTGTTCATTTTTTACTTACAAGAAGAATGTTAGACTAGGCTTTCTCAAGTTAGATCTAAGGTTTCCTCATGTGCTGATGGAACACAAGAGTAGTCCTCTGCCGATCCTACACAGGATGAGAATATCAGGACTAGGTGTTGGATTGAGACAATATAAGGAAAAAAGATAGGAAGACTTTATGGGGCTGGTCAACTTGTTTCAAAATATACGAGTTCAAATGAAAGTCTGAACCAACTATTAGCTTCTTCCTCTTCTAATACTGAGGACCTCAATAATATTAGGCAGCAACTTTCACGCATCGTGGAGGAAAATGAGCAATTGAGGTCCGAGTTTCGATCCTTTCAATCACTAGTCCTGTAATATCTTCCTCCTGATGCTCAGGCTCGTCTTCAGCAACCACAAACACAGCCACAATAGCCAAACCCTACTCAACAAAACTCTGAAATCCCTCAACCCCATTCTCAGCAACAAAAGAATGAAGAGGACGATAATTTAAATGAAGAATCTTCTCCTAATTATGAAGATTATTAACTCTTCATGTCCTTAAGAACTTTCTTCAGCATGTACTTAATAAACTTATGTACTATTATTCCTACTTGGTATAGATCGTGCTTATGTAATATTAGACAAACATTCCTATGCTACATATTATTTTGTATGTTTTATAAACAATTTAGTGTGTCATGTGATATATATTGTGATGGAGTTTGATAATGATACAATATTTGATATAATGGAATGCTAGAATGTTAGAATGCTGGATTTGTCTATGTTAGAATTTTATATATGTAGGTATTGTGGAATGTTAAACGAACAAATAAACCCAAACAAAATTGATACACTTACCGACGGATTACCGACAGATAGATCCTTCGATAATAACCAACAGCTTGACCGACAAATTAGTCCATCAGTAATTATCGAAGAACTTTTATAATCCATTAATAAAGTATTATCGACGATGCATTTATTGACGAATTTTTTACCATCAAAAAGTTTATTAGTAAAACATCATTACTGATGGATTAGGGTCATTATCGACGAATTATGATCGTCGATAATCCATCGATAATTAAGTATATATTTTGATGTCACGTTGAGTAGTTACAAATTAATTAAGTAGTAATAAAATGTGCTAGGAAAAAGGTACTTTTTAAAATAAACAATTGAATAATTGGTTTATATTTTTTTAATGGTTGGTGGTTTTTTACTAAAGTTGGATTTAGTCTATCCTTACATATCCACACATTTGATATTTTGATGCGATAAAGTGAATGTTTAAAAGAAAGAAAGTGCTAAAGTGAAACATTTAAAACGCATCTCTTTGGCTTTACTGCAACTTGTATATTTTTTTAAAGCTCAAGTTGTATCTTCACTTTCGATGTCACTTTTGCAGTAACACCTTAATTCAACTTATATATCTTAACATACATTTGTTCCTACTAACTTTGATCAACTAACTACTCATTAACCATATGTTTTGTGTTTTTATAATATATATTATGAACGTTTGTTATGTATCAGCTGTTAGGTGAATTTAATCACCCCACACAAAATTCTATTTAATGTTAATATTATTAATAATAAGTGTTTTATTTAATTTTGCAATTATTTCATAATATATTTAAAATATATTCATCAATATTTCTTCCTCACAAAACTAAAAAGTTTAAAAAACATTTTTTATACAAACATTGCACAAACAATTCCAAAAATTTAGTACAATAATCTATAATTATTAATAAAAAAATTATTTTTTATAATTATTTGGTAAATTACACACGTACCCACCCCGCGCACCAGCATCCGCCCACCCGCCCCAACACAAAGTCTATTTTATTCTTATCAACTAAACCCTTTTTATTAATTATTTAATTTTTCTAATATTTTTAGTTCAATTAAATATATCTAATAACCAAAATTATTTATGATAAAATTGTTACAAATATTTATTTTATAATTACTTTTTTTGGTAACATAATTTTCAAAAATTTAATAAATTTTTTATCGTAATAATAATTAGAAGAATTGTTTTTTATCTTTTTACTATCATAACATTAGAGTAAAAACACATGCTCATAAACACATGTGTTCTACTAGTAATATTATATATATATATATATATATATATATATATATATATATATATATATATATATATATATATATGAATTGGAAAAGAAAAAAGAAACAAACCAAAGTAATAAGAGTTTCCGAAACAAACGAAAAGGTTCACTTTTCTTTCCTTTCCTTTTCGTTGAACTCACGTAGAATCCATTCTAAAAACACACTAGCAATTGGATTCAGATTCTCTCATGAAAAAAATCAATAGAATGATGTCATCTTGGTGTTATGAGTCACGAAAGCACAAAAATTTATTATAATATGTGTAGGTTCCATTAGTATTATTGTTGTTTCAATATAGCAACTTGTAAAGGCCTAATGGAAGAAGAGTGAGGTGAGGAGCACTATATAAGGGATGGATATTTGGTCATGTAACCACAACTCAACTCTATAGAAATCTTGAAGAACAAAAAGTTACATAATGAGCCAGCTTCTTCTGATTTTCCTGTTCTTAGGAATTCTTAACTGTGAAGCACAATATTTCAATACCAACCCATATGATTACCTTGAATTAGCCTTAAGGTGGCCAAACTCATATTGCTTAACACACGATGGTGGTTGCAGGGAAATAGTTCCCCAATATTTCACTATTAGCTACCTTCGTCCAAGGCAAAGGGAAGGACCTGATAAGCAATATTGTCCCTCCCCATTTACTATGCCAAATAGCACAGTTAGTATTTCTTTCATTCCCATACGTTCACATCATACTTATAACATGTTCTGTCTTTGGTTTCAAGTTTTCTTCAGGAAAAGACCTAAAATTTGTTTACGTTATTAAGGGTCTATGTTTTGATTGTTGCTTTTCTGTATAAGTTGCACCTCAACTTTTATGGACATGTTATTAAGAAAGTTGAAGTGATGAAAAGAAGTTTAATTCATTTTTTTTCGTACATATAGAGAATGTTATTCAGACGTGGCACTTCAAGTTTTTCCAGATGAATATTTTTATACTTGTATACATGCAGATGGAGGTGAACAAAAATGATCTGCTAAAGTTTTGGCCTGATCTAAGAACTGATAACTTCATTGAGAGCAAGTCATTATGGAGGGACCAATGGAGAAGGTTTGCGTCATGCTATAATATGTTGCCAAATGATTATATTGTTTATGCACTCAACAGCAGAAAGAGAAATGACCTTAAGAAAATCTTGACAAGTGCAGGTAATTCAATATGTTCAAATTCATGTTTATGTCTGTGTTTCACACATAAAAAGTATACAGAACAATAAATCTTATCCGTTCTTTTGGTTTGAGTTGTTCTTGAAACGGACCTTATAGCTATAAAATGTTAGTAGGAGGAGTTAAATCCATGATCTCTCTTTCAATTTTTACCACTAAACAGACCTTATAGTTCCTGAATCAAAGACTTAATTTATTTGGACCTTCAGCTGATCCTATACTTCGTACTAAACAAAATTTAATTAATTTTTAGTTCTAATTTAAGGAGCATCCT
>Ga0214542_1005580_pt1 | contig 23777 bp, 15 predicted proteins | sample CNSS1metaG_FD_160096 | JGI IMG/M metagenome (GOLD analysis project Ga0214542, IMG submission 160096) | Root nodule microbial communities from cowpea collected in UCLA plant growth center, Los Angeles, California, USA - CNSS1 | ecosystem: Host-associated > Plants > Roots > Nodule | place: USA...
CCTACATACATATATATATATATATATATATATATATATATATATATATATATATACGTATGAATTTAAATTTAATGTAATTAATTAATATGAAAAATATGGATTAACTATATTTGTTTGTATAGCATGTCAATTTGAACATTTTATATACGCAACCATAACTCAAATTATATTCACAAAAGATATGGAGAATGGTTTTAACAACAGTTACTATTGTAGATAAGGAATATCTAAATCACATAGTTACATATGCTCTGACCACTAACGTGGGAAGAAATTTGTAAAAACAAATACATAAATAAATTTACAATTGGAAAGTGGTGATGATGATTAAACCAAGAAATTACGTTTTATTTTGAAGTGTCCATGGTTGATGAGAAGAAAAAAAAAAAGGAGAGCTGGTGTGGTCTATAAGAAATAATTGCACGCATCTAACGTTAACCTCAAACTCAAATCAACTGTAATTGAACTCTTTCTGTGTTGGCACAGCTCAAAAGAGAGAAAATAATGGCAAAAGATCACAGTAAAAGGTTGTGTAACCAATAGAGTTAGGTATAAAGGGTAGCTTTTTTTACACACAGAAGAATTAAAGAATATTAACCCTAGAAATAGATAATAGAGGGAGAGATTAGTATTTATGTGGTGAGGGATAGTGTGGAATAAAAAGGAGGAATAATATGTTAAAACTTTGGAGACTTTAGTGTGGTGATTTGACGTGGATGATTCCCCAAAATTGACGTCAGAAAAACGGTGAAACCATAAATGGATGGTACAAATAATGGGATAAGTTGGAAGAGATAAGGAGACAAGGGTAGGGAGGTGGGGACTTGACACAAGTGAGACCAACCAAATGAAGCATTTGAGCAGTGTGATTAGATATGGAGTGCACGCGTGCGTAAACCTCAAATACAATCACAAACTTTCCCTATCATTGCTGTTTTTCCTTTGCTTTTTCTTCCTCTTTTTTCATTCCACACATGCTTAGCTACTTTATAACCATATTTTCTTCATCTATGTCATCTAATGTTATTGTGGTGCTAGAGGGGAGATAGAATCGTGATGTTTAAACCGTTATATTTTTGAACATAAAGAGTTATACTTTAATTATCGATTATATCTTTGATCTTATCTTTGATCTGATAGTAATCATCTGATTCAACAATTGATATCAGAATTAAGATCACACAATTGATATATAAACACATTTTTTCTATCATTGTTGATTCTTATTAAGCTTTTATTTCCTCTTTCGCCATACCCTATTTTATCTATCTCTATAATCTAATTTTGTTATGATGGTAGACGCAATGACAATTGAGTCATGATTGTTTAGATTCTTACACTAGAATTATATTTTGATTATCAATTATAACTTTTGATCTGATGATAAACGTTCAGTCTAATAATTAATATCAGTATCTAAAGTCTCAATTGATATCAGAATCCAACTGGTGAACCTAACTATAGTGATATGCGCTCAATCCAACAATTTTCATATTTTAGTATGTGTGGATGATAGTCTATAGGTATATAATATATATGATTCATTTGGTATTTTAAGGCTTCCAATCTTGCACCGGTCAACAAAGTTTTATAGAAAAGAAAAAACAGAAAAAGAGCATATTTTTGAGTGGCGCGATAAATCTGGTCACTATTGTCCTGAAGGAAGAGATTTCAGTCACTCTTGGTTAATGCCAACAAGATAAAACCAAAAAAAGAAACACTTGAAACTTCTATTACTAATTGTAAAACTGAAGAACCATGCTACTCGTTATGAAAGAAAAAATGCCGGGGACTTTAACCAACCAGGCATCAATCCATGAATAGTTCATTGAATGTTTCCGACACACCTCTATCCGTGACATCATCTGTTGTGTAACTTGCCTCATCTTCATAATCAACATCTGCATCTTCATCAAATTCAATACCATCATCAATCTGTAGGTCATCTACATAAGCACCATTATCATCATTACAATCTGCTTCATCATCTTCAATTGGAACAAACAAGCATAAGTCATATAACTCTGATTCTTCATTGTTAGATATGCTTTCATTACTCTCTGTAATCCATTCATCATCAGAAGAAAGATCGTCTATGCTATATTCAACGGCATTTTCAGCTTGGTGCCTTTCGGCTAACTTCGAATTAGACATCACTAGCAGAATATCATTCAGTGTCTGTTGCCTCAAATGATTTCTTCTCTTCATGTGTACCTAAACAAATAAAAATCAAATGAATAAATGGCTACATTGATAGGTTTACAAGTGAAGCTAAGCTAACAAATTTTACCATATCAAAGGCATTCCGGTTATCCACACAACCAAAGGAATTGGTTGTCAAACTCAGTATTCGTTTAGCAAAATGTTGGAGCTCGGGAAGTTCAGAACCATATGAATCCCACCAATCAGCTGGATTTTTGGTTTTAATTGCAATCTTTGCTATTTCATTACCAAGAGAGTTTCTAGCATGCTTGAAATCTTCAAGCATATGATCAACCTTAGACCAGTCTTGCTTTGCTACCAGCTTGCTTAAAGACCCGTACAAACCATGTTTAACATCAAAATCTTCTTCGAAACTAGGATCATAATGGAACCGAGGGTTAAGATAATAAGCTGTAGCATGCAAAGGCCTAAGAGTTTCCTCGTCCCATCTTTCATCTATGATGTTCCATAAAGGCATGTAACTAAAAAGAGAAAAAACACTTTCGTCAGAAGTAGTTTACAGAGAAAGAATATACACAAAGTAATAAATCAAATTCATACCAACAGTGAATTAGAGAAACACTATAAAAGTTTACCGTTTCTTGACAGATTTAAAGGCTTGCTGTATCTTCTCTTTTACTCTCTTCATTTCCTCATAAATGAAACCTATGACTGGTTTCTGGTCCAAACTCACCAAATGAAGCACCTTGATCAGAGGACCAGCGCCAACCAAGCAAATCACAACACTTTTCCAAAACTTATCATCCATAACGAGACTTTGAACAAGCTTCCCACCTGTTGTTCCAGAAAAAAAACTGGATTTCCATTGTTTGGATGTAAACATCTTCTCCAATGCCCCCTTGTTATCATAGAGACACTTCAGAGTTAGATAGCATGTGGCAAATTTAGTCACTCCTGGTCTAATCAAATCTTTACCCTTAGTAAAATGATGCAACAAAGAAACCAGACAACTTCTTGAATATATATAAGATGTAATTCTCTTCCCATTTGCAACTGTGTCTCTATGGATCTGCAACTTTTTCACAAAATCCTCCAGCATCAAATTAATGCTATCAATAGCACAAGGCATCCAAAAAAATCTCCTCCTTTTGCTCACCAACATTTTCCCAGCAGCTCTATATTTAGATTCATTCCTAGTAACAACTTGAACAACATTTTCTACACCGACTTCCTCAACAATGCCATCAATCATTTCAAAAATGCCATCAACAGTTTTGCAGTTTTCAGATGCATTAAGAGATTTAAGAAAAACAGTACCTTTCGGGCTGTTAACAAAGAAATTGCAAATAGTGACCCCATAGCTATTAGTCCAATCATCAATCAAGACAGAGCATCCTGTGCTCTTCCATTCAGCTTTATGCGCCTCTATTGATTCCTTGATCTCAGCCACTTGTTGCTTCAAATATTTTCCTCTAAGTTCATCATAAGAGGGTGGCTTGAACCCCGGGCCTGCAATAAGGTTGACCATTTTCTGAAAAGCTTCACCTTTTGCAACCTCCAAGGGAATGGCATTGATGTAGAAAAACCTAGCAATTTGCCTACACGCTTCCTCTCTCAAATCCACGTTGCTACTGGATTCAACGCTCTTGCTTCTTCTCTTCGCCATGATTCCAGTGTTGCTCAATTGCTTCCCTTTTCTTTTTGCCATTTTCAGTGAAAGCGAAAAAGTCACAGGATTCGCAGTTTCGCAGACAGGGCCAAGAAGCTAGGGTTCTGGGTGGCTCAAATTTAGGTTTAGGTTAAATGGTGGAAGTGTTGCGATATGATATATAGGGGTTTTCGGTCTAGCCTCTTAAATTGGGTCGTTTCATTTTCCAATTAAAATCACGATTTGAATGTTTGATGCTGAATCGTAACGATATTACGATTCTACGAGTTAAATCGCTAGAATCGTACGATTATACGAGTTGAATCGTAAAATCGTGCGATTTTACGATACGAGGTTGCGATTTTGACAACATTGGAAGAAGTGTCGCAGATTCTTTCTGGTGATGGTTGCCAAAATTACCTGCATTTCCCAAAAATTTGAAAATCATTAATTGAATTTTGTTTGATATTCCTTGTTCTGTTCAGTTCAATTTCTTCTTTGTTTTTCTGCAAACACAGTTCATAGAACACAGAATTAATCTCCTCTTCAGAGCTTAAAGTATATAAAACCTCTCTCTTTTCTTTTTCTGGTATGTATGAATTGGTGGAACATGCTAAGTTTACTTTCAGTGAGCCTCAAAATCCTAATGATGAATTGATGATATGAAAAGACTCTGTATTTTTATACAGCAGAAGTTCTGCTTCCAATTGCAGTAGCTGCAGAGCTTTCTCATCTCTTCCAAGTTTTTACCTTTTTTGAAGGCACAACAACACAGACAAGCACCAAAAATGGATTTGACAGTGAACAAAAATGTGAAAACATAATGTATTTGATACATTATGTTAAACTGCTGAATTAACCATATTTTATTTATTTATGGATATATATGAGATTAAATTTAAATAATGACTTGATTAAAATTTTGAATCAATCCTTCATACAAAAGGAAACGTCGTCCTAATCGATTGGTACGTAGCTAGAATTGAAGCATATGTTCTTAGGTTTCATGTTCATAAAATAATAGAATAAATAAAATATAATTTGACCCACCTTAATCCATATCCATTAATCTTCTATTTTCTCGAATCATTTTATCGTTTTGATATATATATATATATATATATATATATATATATATATATATATATATATATATATATATCATCCTCACTTGTTTATTAATATTATATCACGTGAATTTTTATGGTTTTTTTATTATTAAAAACATTATATTTAGAATAATAGTAATCCATAACAAAAACATTTTTTTATCAAAATTAAAGGTACCGAGAGAATTTATGTTAAAAAAATTAATGTGTAACATTCCATTTAATAACATAACTACTAAATAAAATATTTCATATCCTAGTACACAACAAATAATTAAATATGAAAAGTATCATATATTTATAAAGTTATCCAAGGAAATAATTATAAAAAGTATTATAAACAATTACATCAATAACCGATTGATACATTTAGTATCTTGAATTATTGTGTTCTACCACTGGATTTTGTCACTCTTGTCTCCGCACCTACTTGTAGGGTCATATGCTGACATTATTTGGTGATCATTGCAAAAAAAAACAAACACAATAATTAAGAGAAGGGTAAGTTAATGTATTAAAACATCTTCATAACAAACTATATCATACATAAGCAATATACTCATGAAGCATAAGTCACAGAACTCTATCAATTTATTCAAATTAATTGACTCTAGACTTGATTATGCGGATGATGCACTTGCTATAGAATTTTAAGGAAGTATACACATGTGATGGTTTATAAACTCTGCAAACTCCTACCACTCTTACCACATAATTCATTCTATTATAGATGAGTGTGGATTATTATAATTCAGAATACCTTCCTACTTAGACATCTCCTATATTAAGGCATATACTAAAACACCATCATACTATGATTTCCCTTGAAATTCTTTTAATCAGTCATATTCTATTCTCACAAACATATCATTGGTTCAAATATCAATAACATTTATCTCTATATAATACAACATTTCCCAAAATAAATTAGCAAAGTCTTTCTTAAACTTTGATCAACTTGCTCAACAAACACATCTTTTCGATCGGCAAAGATTACCCCTTCGATCAGCAACGAGATTGCTCGTCCAACGAGTTTACTACTGAAACTTCAGGGAAAATAGTCCCCCTTAATTTGCCCAAGTCATACCACAATTCCATTTACAGAAAACACCATCATGAAGGAACCTAAACACATTATCAATTACACATATTCAACCAAACAGTCAACATCATAATTAACACCAATTTGCTACATAGTTCATGCTACAATTAAATTCCATCATCAAATCTAAGAAATTGAAACCAATTCAACATTTACACTAGTCAAACCACGACCTTCTCTAAGTCACAAGGTACTCTATGTACAAACAGATACACCACAAAATGATCAGGTCATATCCTCATGATCTTTAATCAGCAAAAAATAAAACAAAAGACGACAGAATCACATGCGATCTTAATTTGATGATTAGAAAACACCAAAGATCAGATGAAATTCAATTTAATCAATTTGAGAGACTGATCAGATGAACTTGAAGATCTCACTACGAGGATCACACAATCTCACTACGAGGATCACACAGGCGGTTTCCGATCTTCAAATAGATGATTACAAAGTCAAGAGGAGATGTAGAGAACTAATAAAGAGATTTTTAGAGAGATAAAATATTTTTAAGTAATGAAACCCCTTTATAAATTTTTTATTTATAGTTATATATTATATTATCAGAATAATATGATCTCATTATTTTAAAACACCATCACTCTTAAAATATTGTTTTTCTAGATTATCACAATAATAGAAATATTAAATTACATTAACAAATTATATTTTTTAAATACATATACTATTTATTGAATATTATTAAAATACCTTAACGATTACGGTTGATAGTAAAATTTTGTCTAATATTAGCAATGTTATGTTATAAATTAGACCAATTAACATCTTATATATTTAATGAAATATTGCAATTAATTAACTATTAATTATTGATAAATAATTTTGCAATTTAAAAAATAAAAATTAATATAATTAATAGTTACTTATCACTGATTTTTTTTTAGAAAATAATGACCCTCTTCTCAACAAGACATTACATACAGAGACACATACCAAATCACGACCTAACCTTTCTTTTAATAACTCCTTGTGGGTTCCATTTTAGACTAATCTAAAATAAGCACTTAATACAGACAAAAAGTTTGTACTCATTCAACATATTTACATTAATTAATTCAACTCACCCTCTGTTAATAAACAAACATGTGTTAACGTGAAGGTTACCAAAATCAGCTCATTTTTTTTTTTAAATGTTATCGCATATTTTATTATCCATTAAATATGCAATAATATGCTAACTTCAAAAATTAAAATAAAAACTTAAAAATTACGTCATTTATCATAACTTTTGTGAAATAGTCTTGACATTTTTTATCCTTTTTTTTAATAACTACTAACACATTATATATAAAGTGGGAAAAGTTGAAGAAGGAGATAGGATTTATTGTAAATTATCTTATTTAATATAATTGATTATTTTACTTTAAATTGAGGATGAATGTGAATATGGATTTCATATATAAGTTGAAAGTTTCAGTAAAGATTAGTAAATATTATTATTAATAAATCACAGAATTAAAAATATAAATTTTACTCTCTTTCTCTTATTTATTGTTTTCCACCCAAACAACATCTAATTTAACTCGTTTTTTTTTCACTTCCTTTATTTCCTAAAATGTGCATAATTAAAAAAGATAGCTCTAAAAAAGAAAAAAGAGCGTGACAAAGTTCATTTATGTCAACGGCTTGTGATGTGCCACGTAATAACTCCACAGTACAGAGTATGTGGCACACCACATTCGGAATATTCCACACCACCCGTTTGAATAATTCCCTTTCAAGCTTCCACCCAGCACAGCAAGAACCACACCACGCCACACACCATTCCTCATTTTTCATCTTCACATCAAAATTTCATCACAGATAAAACCAAAAACTCTCTCTCTTCTGTTTCTTCTTCTGAATTTTCATGGCTCATCATTCACTATTCTACCTATTTCTCTCATCCTCCTTCTCTCCCAATTCCGTTCCCTTCAATTCCCTCCTCCTCACACCTTTCCATCGCATTTCCATTCCATCTCGTAACACTTTCTAACGCTCTGTACTCAACACAACACCGTTGGAACCGTTGCCGTTATGGGAAAGCGTAAGAGCTCACAATCATATTCTGTTATATTTAATTTTCTAGGGTTTATTATTCTTCTTAATTATTGGATCCATCGCGCATTAATTGAAATTGCTTAGTTGATTAACTGACTGACTAATATGAGTATGTTAAGTGCTGCTATTATGATGTCGAGGCGAATGAATGATGGAGTTTGAATTGAATGAAGTTGCTGGTTGTTTTTGTGCTGTGTTTTGGTTATGTATGAGTAGGTAATTCTCAACGTAAAAATGCTGCAATGTTGGATAGCGACGATGACAGTAGTAGTGTGAGTTCGTCGTCAACTTCGAGAACTGATCACTTCTCCGTCTCAGGGAACGAAGAAGTGCACTTCGATCAAGACGCTCTTCTCGATCAAGCTCTCGATGCCTTGGACGAGAAAAGGTACTTGGTTTACAGCTGCAAATTCCAAATCTAAAATTATAACAAGTTTTAGTTTACGAGTGAACTCAACTAGTGGAAAATCGTCATTGATATGATTTTCAGACAAGTTAGTCAGTATTCAATATAACGAACTTACTGCACATGATGGTTTATGGTGTAAAAGATTTTTACATTATCAATGCATGTATATAAATTTTGTTCTCTTTTGTTTTGGAAATAAAGGAGTTCCACGAGGGAGAGAGCATTGTCGGTGATCGTTGGGGCATTCAGTAGCAACGTGCAGCATCAGTTTGTGGATAAGAAGTAAGCAACTATCGAGTTTTACGTTATTCAACCATTTACTTCTTTCTGCTGTATCATTTATTTACCTAATTGCATTGTATGTGTAACAACTCGCTAAAGCAACATAAAGAAAATTGATACATGTGCTTTGTCCAACCTAGCAAGCCCTCACTAACCTTAAGAGGATACCTTTGGCTTTGAGTTTCACTCTATTTTGATTGTGTTGGAGATCCCACAATGTCTAGAGATATGACTAAAATAGAGTATATAAGTAAGTGCATATATCACTTTACAAGTCAATTTTGTAAGGTTGACCGAGACTTATATTACTTTCTAAGAGATTGCATATAAAGGATAAAGTCAACATGGGAAGTCCGCAATCTCAATTTAGTTCTGAAAGATGAAATTTGATTCAGCAGTGTTTCTTTATCGGTTGCAGCTATTGTCACTTTCAATTGGCTATTCGCATCCCACATTGCTCACTTTCATTAGTAATTTTTAATGTAGTTGGCAGAATTTAAGAAATTGCTGTGAAAAGTATTTAGTGTAGATTACACTTGAGATTAAAACAGAGAAAAATATTTTCAGAAGGCTCGAAAGATCCTTCTCATGTTCATATATTTATATTGAGTGGGAGCTGGTACAATGGGGAGATGGAAAGCTAAGAGACTGGCCTAGACCGCTAGGTACAATGATTAGAGATAACTCAACACTCAACTCCCTACCAAAGTCCTACTGACTACACTAGCAGAAATAATTATTTCAACACTCTCTCTCAAGCTGGAGCATACAAATTGTATGTACCAAGCTTGGAAAAAATAAACTCTATCTGGGGTCCCCTTAAGGACTTGGTGAATACATCTGCGAGTTGGTCATTTGATCCAACAAACTCAATACATATTTCTTTTGTCAACAACTTTTCACGAACAAAATGACAGTCAATTTCTATATGTTTAGTTCTCTCATGAAATATTGGATTTGATGCAATGTGGAGAGCAATTTGATTATCGCAATACATCTTCATAGGATTGGTGCAGCGAAAGCGTGGTGGGCCTATAACCCACAGGTCTCAGGATCGAACCTGACTCTGATACCAACTTGAGATTAAAACAAAGAAAAATATTTTCAAAAGGCTTGAAAGATCCTTCTCATGTTCGTATATTTATATTGAGTAGGAGCTGGTACAATAGGGAGATGGAAAGCTAAGAGACTGGCCTAGATTGCTAGGTACAATGGTTAGAGATAACTCAACACTCAACTCCCTACTAAAGTCCTACTGACTACACTAGCAGAAATAAGTATTTCAACAATTACAAATGAATATGAAATTGGAGTTCCAATAACCCCACGTTTGTTTACTTGCCAAAAACAAAATTGATTGAGAAAGTGCTTAAGTACTCAATGTATGAGATTCCTCCGTGTATATATAGAATAGAAACTCTTTCCTGTTTTGAATGACCACATACTAAAAATAAAAGCATCATTCTTTGGTGCTTAGATTTCCTTCTTTAGACTTTTATGTCTAGAAATTTCTGTGTTTCTGACTTGTCAAATTAACAACCAAGCTATCAACTAATTTCAGTGTTTCAGTCTAGTGATGATGCTGATGTATTCAACACACTCGCATTTTTGTGTTTTATGCTGTGTTCCTAAATCTTATTATTTCTAATATAGTTGTGTCATCAACTGGCTGGTTTATGTGGAAAACTACATTAATCTGAAAAAAATGTTATATGTTTCCCATATATATTTCCTATACTTCAATAGGATGGTTGCAATGTCAAAAAATATTCGTGTTCAGTACAGAGATGTGATATCTTGCCCATTGGTTTATTTATTGCAATAAGTATGATGTTTCTAACCTTGAGGCCCTTTCCTCTATCAGATTTGCTACTTTATTGCATCTATGTCTTGCTTCAATAAAAAAGGGATCCAAAAAGGCATCTGCAAAGGAAATAGCTTTGGCATCACATGTCATTGGTATGATTTGGATCATCTTATGAATGTATAATGTTGCATTCATTCATATAATTAAGCATATAATTTGATTATTTTGTAGGTTTGCTGTCTCTGACTGTTGGATGTGGTGATAATCGTGCAAGGGAAATTTTTGAGGAAACAGCTCGTCCTCTTGATGAATTTCTCACATCTAAATCAGATTTGACAAGAATTCCTTCAGTAAGTATTAGCGAGATGTGGATTATTTTGTTGCTATTGTAGCTGTTGTTCTCTGTTGTAAATTGGGGCCATAAATACCAAGCCCATTAGGCTTTCGGAAATCAGTTTTCTGTTGTGTTTCTGTTTCTAATCAGTTGTATTATTACAGTTTCAACTGATTCTAGAAGTATATATAAACTCTGGACAAGCTCTCAGTGGCTAGATATCAAAATACCAAAGATTTCTCAATACTTTCAACTTTCTATCACTTTCTCATGTTTTACTTTCTCATGAATTTTAACAGTAAGTAGGTGTTTGAATATTTTGGAAAGACTTCTGTACTCAAAATTTGCCTTATGAGTCATCAGAGACTCTGATTCTGAATCTTCTCTCTTCAATGCCATTTTTTTTAGTTGCTGGCATGCTTGGCTATAATCACTTTTGTTGGTGGGAATGATCAAGAGGAAACAGAGAAATCAATGGACATACTGTGGCGAGTGATTCATCCCAGATTAGGTTCCAATGTAGGCATTTATTTTCAAATATACTGTTAGTAGTATTTCTATTTTGCTTATTAATCCAAAGTTTTATGTATCTCTATTAATAGTTGTTTTATTTTCAATTATTATTGCACTTTTTTTCTATATTAGTGCTCCTAACTTTTCTACCTTAAATTTACTTAGCTATTTTATTGTTTAGGTAGTTGCAGTCAAACCTTCTGCTCCATTAATAACTGCCGTCATATCTGCTTGGTCCTTTCTCCTATCTACAATGAGCGAGTTCAAGCTAAATTCTAAAATTTGGCAAAAGTAAGCTATCCTGTTTCTGTGTATCCCTTTTCATTTAATCCTGCACTAGTTTTTGGTATTGAAAAAAGGGCATAGCTTGCACCTTTACATGGCTTTAGTTAGCTTAGTTCTACAGTTGACCTGGGACTGCAACTAGTTGGAACTTTCCTCCTAAAAACCAACCTTGAGTTCATTTCAGATCTGCATTCTAGACTTCTAAATAGTGTGACCTAGTTCTTGACTCATTCTTCTTTGTTATTGGAAGAGAACAAAAAGCCTCTGTGTGCATTCGTTTTTATATATGACATGCAGTTTAGCAGTCCAAAATTTTTTGAACCTGTTTGTCATAGAAGCAGGTGTGTAGGATTTGAATACCAGAAGGTTGACTGGAAGTTTAAGTGAGGACAGGGAGGATGAAATTTTGTTGTGAAGGATTATGAATACTTGTAATTTTTCTCCCATGGAACTTGGAATAACATGCGAACTGGGGGCAGGGAAAATGTTAATAGAATTATTAAAACTAAAGATGTATTAAGGACCAGTTTAGATGATGTAATTGAACTTATTGTTTAAAATTTTAATACTTGTTTCGATGTTATCAGTATTGGATCTGGTTCTAAATGTAGATTTTATCTTTGCGTTGTGTACATCTTGGAATTAAAATTCTAAGTTTGATAGCGTAGAAGTTTTTTCATCCATTGTATATAATTATTGACTTCTATGATAATTATTTAAAAAGTCAGGTCTGAGATGCATTTCGGTTTTTTGTTTTTTGGGTTGGACACAATTTTAATTTCATTTTCTGCGTGTGGTATTCACAATTTTTTAGGATGTTGAGTAAGTCCATGTTTGGCTTACAGTTTGTAAAATTGATTTTTATAAACTTTATTTTTCAAATTTGATTATAACGAGAAGTTTATTTGAACGTAATTTTAATACAACGAATATTTGTTTATATAGTGTTGATCAAAATCACTTTTTTATGTATGGTAATTAATATGGGCACATAAATATTGTTAAAGTAATGACATAATATTTAAGCATGATGATATTTTTATCTATACATATTCAACAGGATTTTCCTTCGCCTCGAAAATATTGCTTTTGTACTGGCGCAACAAAACCATGGTTTTGATCTCGAATCAGTTTTGTTAAAAAATTTCTTATCACATTCAAACACGTATCTAAAATTGCAATGAGAATTGGAAAGGGCCTCAGTAATCATTTTGTATCTCTAGGAATTTTCATGAGTTATGATTCTAATTCTTAAAGGCCTCCCATAACATGATTAAATTTAAGATCCAAATTCATTTCCATCCAACTCAAATTCCAAACTCCTTATTCAATTATATATTTAAAATCCTGACCATGTTTTAGGATTGTTTCATTGTCTGGGATCCAAATAATTGATTTTGTTCATGCAGTTCAATATCTTATTTATCAAGTCTTCTAGACAAGGAAGACCGGCCTATGCGTATTGCTGCTGGTGAAGCACTGGCTGTAATTTTTGAGAATGGAATTATAGAGAAATTTTCTGCTGATTCTAAGGGTGCAAGTGAAATGATTCAAGAAGAGATTAACCTGCAGGAAAGTTACATCCATTTACAAGGATTGAAAGGGAAGGTTGTCAATCAAGTCAAAAACCTTTCTGTTGAGGCTGGTGGAAAAGGTTCTGCTAAGAAAGATCTTAATAATCAGAGGAACTTGTTCCGAGATATTGTGGAATTTTTTGAGGTACTTGAGTTTCCTTTCTAATTAACTGTAATTTATATTCTAAGAAAAGCCTGGTTACCTTATCATGTGTTCAGATTCTGTAAATAGACTCTGGGGTTGTAGGGCTGTGTACATGTACCCTTCTCAAACATCGCTTACTTGGAATCTTGTGCACTAAGTCACCCTCTTTTAATAGAAGATATATTGCATGTGGAACACATGCTTATTTACTGACCTTACTTTAATACCTTGTGCTACTAGTATGGTTACTCTCCTGAAGTTTCTATGAAAATTGGTGGTGATTCACTGCAGACATCTTCATGGTCCCAAATGATACAGGTTTTTTCTTTTTATCTTTTTTATTCATCTGTTTTTCTGACAAAAGCTTCCATTTCTGTGTTAAACTTTAACTTACATTTTTGCAGTTGAACTTTCTCAAGCACTTTTTAGGGGGAGGATTCATCAAGCATATGCAGGTTGGCTTAATCTTGTCAATTTTCATCACTAACATTTTAGTTTTGCTGAAAAGCTTATTATTTCCTTGGTTAACTTATTTCTCCCTTGTCAAATTAGGAAAATGACTTCCTTCAAGATGTATTTAATTTCACACCAAAGAGAAGATATCTTAATGACAATGAACATCGGATGTCTAGCGGTGAAAAGGTTGGTTTCTATGACTGATTACTGATTGTCTGTTTACTACTCTCACTTGTTATATACTTTTTTTTTTCTTGTTTCTTGTCATTGTGTATTTATCTGCATTATTGTCCCTCTTGCAGAGAATGTTTAAGTCTCCAAATTCAGTTCAGAACAAGGCTAGGACACAATTAATTAATAAGCAACGGTTGTTATCTGAGGTTGGTATTCTTGCCATGTAACGATCTTAAGTCTTATTTTCCCATTTAAAGTACTTGGTTAAGAGTGGTATACCTTGATAATTTTTGCTACAATAAACAACGGGCGGGTTACCTTCCTCAGACCTGACGTTGGAGCGAGCTAAGGCTCTCTCTCAATTTCAATGAGGGGGATTTCTGAGGTGTTTCATTCATGTGAACTGTCCCAATAAGAGCATTCTTGTTTGATACAAACTAGTTTTCTCGATCTATTTGTCTAGACTGTCTATTACATTTGGAACTAAGTTTTCTGGGTACAATCATGCTTTGCCATTTATGTAATCAGCTTGAATATAATGGGGGTACCTTAACAGTCATACGGTACTGAATTTTGTTCTCTTCCTTTTTTCTCTTCTGGTTAACTACAGGGCCGAAATTTGGGTCACTACGCAGCCAGTATGGTTGACGACGAGGCGTTTTGAGCGGGACATGTAATTATTATTATCAGGAATTGTGTTCATTTCATGATTCGATCATTAATTTTATACTTTATTTTTTCTTCTCTCCAACGCTTTCGACTTAATGGCTAGGAAAATTATTTCTGCAAACTATGCCAGCTTGACATGACATATATATATATATGCCAAAAAATATCTTATGCATGTTCTTAATTAAAAACTCAAATGACTATTCGCTGGATTGAGAACTAGCTTGCTTATTTATTGTTATTATAAATTTGTAATGCAATAAAGTGAGTGTTCCTGGGGTTACAGACCGTGTTTTCCCCCCTTTATTTTAATTTCAATTGGAAGACGGAATCTTTAAATAGATTTAAAGACTTAGAAATAGCGAGTTAAACATTAAGTAAACTAGCAAATTTTAATCTGAGAGATATTAACACATAGTGATATTATTAAGATAAACCCATTCAATATTAATAATGCTGGAATCAATGTATTGTTTATATTTACCAGCTAACTTTTTTAATTTTAATACTTTTGTTTAATAGAAAACAGAGTTAAAAGCTTCACTCCGGTAAGTAAATCTAAGGGGGGCTTGAGTTGTTATTCCAAACCCTAATTTCTGAGAAAAATTGGAAAATGCGTTGAAGCTGTAAAGTATGAAGGATGAGAGAGAAGGAAGTTGACATGACAGAAGCATGTGGTGTGTGTGAGTATGAGAAAGTCGCTGGTTGATGAAGGAATCTCGGCTGCAGAAAATTAAGAAGCGACAAAACTAAAGGTAAAGCAAAAGAAACTACCACTCCATGAGTCCAAGCTGCTTTATTTTTATTATTATTATTATTATTATTAAATATTAATAATACACTTTTAACACTTTTTTTATTGTTATATTTTTATTGAATCTCACATTTTATTTAATCAATATTTTATAAACTTTCAATAAGTTATATATGAAGAAATTATAATAGAAAATTTGTTACTCACTTTTTTACATTGATTCTCTTGGTAGATTCCCGCCAAATCAGCTCCACGTGATAGCCACCTGAGCTGGGTTCCGTTTGAAGGTTTTGTCCATGTGCCTACGCTTAAATGTTCTGGCAACCATCATTGCTTCTTTTTCCGAACTGTTAACTTTTGAATATTGTCACGCACTGTTCATAAAATGTTTCTCTTTTAGGAAATACCAAACAAACACCCCTCATTAACGCACCACTTTATCATCGTCTTGTCAATCATTTTCTCAAGAAAATTCAGCCGAGAAATTTGGTAAATTTTCTATTATTGATTTTTTAAATCTATTTGTTAAAATGATGTTTTCAATCTGCATTTCATCAGTTTCGATAATTAGGTCATTTAGGATAATCTTTAATTCGAAGTTTAAGGTTTTTCTCCTAATTTTTTGTCTTAAAACAAAAATAGCATGACGCTTTTTCCACTATGTTAAAATTAATTTAATTTAAGGGGTTTTGTCCAGAAACAAATATAAAAGCGTACTTATGTAATGGCGACCACAGTCATAATAACCATTTAAGTGCTCTGGTAGTTTACAAAGGTGATGTTGTTGCTGTCAAATTCTGATTTTATGCTAAACAAATAAAAATTAATAACATTAATAATATTTTTTTAGTAAATATGAAATTTAAACAATTATACTACGAAAAAGGAAAATCATGTGATTCAATGAAATTGATATAGATTTTATTTGATAATATTTTCTTATACTAAATAAATTATCAAATTAAAATAGTAACTTAGAAGTTCGTTTATGGAAGAAATTTTTATTGTCCAGAAAGTAACCATGATGCTATAAAATCACTTAATGATTTGATTAGACAGTAACATAACACTCTCTGATATAAGATAAGAAAGTCATTATAATATTAATCTTTATCATGGCGCGATAATTAAGAGAGGCGTGCCTTAATTTATCCGCTAATCTCGTTAATTTCAAAAAGTGACATTCAGTTTTCAAAAAGAAAAAGGTTTTCTATTTTCGAAGTAAGAAAATTATTTGTGGATGTATAAAAATTATTCATGGTGAATACTGTATACTATCATTCAACTAAAAGTCAACACAAAAAAATTGTTGAGTTTTATAATAATAATTATTTGTCATTTATGATGGAATGAACATGAAACTTGTTTACACTTGAATGTATATCCACCAAACTCTTAATTTAAATATTTAGTTTAACTTTTTATGTATGAAAAATATGAAATTACTCTTCAACCGTCCTCTTCCCATCATTCTTTTTTTTTCTTGATCTAATCGTTGTAAGCAAAAAACTTTTACGAAATTAAAAAACGACAATAAAAAAATAAATTAGGATAATTATCCCTCTTATTTACATATTCATGCAAAAGCTTAAACCATTTATTGTTTTCTACCATTACATTAAACTTACACTTCTCTCTTTCTATTTTTTTTCTTCTTTTACTTGGTATTAAATAAAGGAGTTTAATGGTTATGTGTAGCAAATTCTCTATTCATCATTTATACATAAAATATTATTAACTTGGTTTCTTTATGTATAAAATGTTATCGATTTGATCACCATCAACATCACTCCTATATATTCTTAATTTAAAACTTATACATTCAACACATTCTTAATCTCTATATTTTTTTAACATCTCTTATATGGAGGGAACAATACATAGTATAACATCATTTTTAATCTAAAACTTTAATACAAGTTTAATTTTTCTTTTCTTATATATTATTTAATTTTCTGTGTGAAAAGATTAACCACAAATATCCGAAAGGCTCCTTAGAAAACTTGAAAATGATACTAACCAAAATAAAAAGTGAATTAGATTGTATATCTCTCGAACAGATTTCATTGATTATTTAAAAATTTGGCATTTGAAGCATAGAAAAATATAATGGGTGCTATTATTTTGACATTAAAAAAAAATTATATATCCTTTACATCCATTATTTTATTCTTTGTGTGTGTAAAACAACATTTTCCAATCATAATATATGTTTCGGATACAGTGACTGACAAAAAGGTTGGAAAGTAAACAACATTAATGTGGACACCAATGTATGGGGACATGTTGATAGTGGCAACCCACGACAACACCCTTTGCTTTTCCTTTCATTTCACTTTCTTCCGTTAATTCTTGCTCCAACTCTTAAGCTACTACTTCTGCCACTATCTCCATCAAGTGTGGTGTGGAGTGTGAACACATACACCAACATTGTTGAAACTTCAAACCAACTCAAGCAATTTACCAACAACATTTGAATGCTCCTATTACCAAACATTCTCAACACTCCAAGAGTGAGTTGTTCTTTACTTAGGCCAAAAGGTTTTGAATTTTTTAAAGGGGTGCGTTTTTTTAACCAATGAGGACCAGTTTCAGATAATCCAAACATAGAAACAGAAAGTTCGACAGAAGGGTAGCTTTCATGGCGTAAAACACTGATAAGGTTCAGGTTTTTGGAATCTGAGCTATGGTTGGTAAGTCCTAGGCACTGTTCTTACTATTATTGTTTCTCTCTCTCTCTTTTCTCAGTTCTCACATGTCCACCCGTGTTCATCTAGAAAACTTTTCCTCCTTTTCTCTTTCTTATGACATCCATCATTGCCTTTGAATTTGAAAAATCTGTCATCATCTCTCTCTCTATCTTTCTTGTGTTCCCACAAGTTACGTGGTTTGTTTTCAGTTGCATGAACGTGTCATTCTTAGCATTATGTTTTTGCATTTCATGACACTAGTGGTGAAATTCCAAATTCAAGGTAAAAGGGTACTCTGTGGCATTCTTCATTTTGCTGATTAAAGTTAAGACCATTGCTGTTCTAGCTCTACAGGAACAATCAGTCTCAATAGTAACGATAGTTCACTCCAACCATTTCAACCGTGTTAATCAATTTAACAGAACCGTGTTTGTTGAAGGTGTTGAGCCCTGTGAGAGTGTGCAATAAGAAGTGATTTGTGTTGGGTTCACTTTCAAAACCACACTTTTTGGAAGATGTTGTGTGCTTGTTCCGGGGAGCAATTCAAGTTTGAAGAGGCACCACAGTCACCTGAGTCCTTGGCAACAAGGGATTTCTCTGCAAGTGGTCTTTCTTCAAGGACTGGGGATTGGGAATCCAAATTTGATGAGACGCAAGTGGAAGAAGCTGAATCTACTTTAAAAGAAACACTCTCATTAAACTATGAGGTATTAATTAGTATTTTATTCTCAGTGAAATTATTCTTCAAACCAGCATGTTGTGAAAATATTTTCTGCTAACTTAAGACCACTGTTTGATTTTAATTTTGTCCTTTTTTGGTGAATTTAAGGAAGCTCGGGCTTTGCTGGGGAGGCTTGAATACCAAAGAGGGAACTTTGATGCTGCCCTTCAAGTTTTTGAAGGCATAGACATAAAGACTTTGGCCCCGAGAATGATCAGGGCCATAGCCGAAAGAACCAAGCAAAGAAAACCACGGTCAAAGGTTGATAATGTGCTTCCAAATGTAATGTCAATGCATTCAGTAAGCCTGCTTCTAGAGGCAATTTTGCTTAAATCCAAATCCTTAGAAGAACTTGGAAGATACACCGGTATCACCACCTTCATATTCTTTTGTTTTGTTTGATTTAAAGTTTGGCTCTTATATGTCAGAGAATCTTGAACAATTGTCCATAGTATCATCATCCAAGCATCATAAGTGCGACATTATAATATGAATGGTTGTGTCTTGTTTTTGGTCTGTGAAGCCACTAATACACTGATTAGTAATTAGTAATTACTTCTGCTTTCTTATTTACCAGAGGCTGCAAAAGAGTGCAGAATTATTGTGGACACAGTAGAATCTGCTCTTCCTAAAGGAATGCCTGAGGGTATTGGTGAAGATTGTAAGTTGCAGGAAATGTTCCACAAAGCATTGGAGTTGCTTCCAAATCTATGGATCAAGGCTAGTTTTCTAGACGAAGCTGTCACTGCTTATCGGAGGGCTCTGATCAAGCCATGGAATTTGGAGCCATGGAGATTGGCCAGGGTACAAAAAGATTTGGCTACCACACTTCTCTATGGTGGTGCTGAAGTAAACCTACCCTCTCAGCTGCAAGTGAATGGTTTAACAACACCTATGAGTGGTACTGAAGAAGCCATACTTTTGCTGTTGATACTCTCAGAAAAGATGGAACTTCAGGAAATAGATTGGGACCCTGAAATAATGGATCATCTTACATTTTCACTTTCAGTTACTGGAATGTTTGAATCACTGGCAGATAGCGTAGAGAAGATTCTTCCAGGGGTTTATGATCGGGCAGAGAGGTGGCACTTTCTTGCTCTATGTTACAGTGCAGCAGGACAGAATGAAGTAGCCTTGAACCTTTTGAGGAAAGCTTGTGGTAGTTCTGAAGCTAAGCATAAACCCTATTTTCCTTCATTTTTGTTTGCTGCAAAGCTGTGTTCTTTATGTCCAAACCATGCTCATGAAGGCATTAAGTTTTCACAGAAAGTTATTGATCTAGCCAAGCATCAAAATGAGCATTTTCTGGGTGAGGGCCAAAAATTTCTGGGTATTTGCAAAGGGGCTGCTGCAAGAGTATCTGTTCTAGATTCTGAAAGAGTTATACTTCAGAGAGAGTCTTTGTACTTTCTAAATGATGCTGTGGATTCAAATGGAAATAATGATCCAGAAGTGATACTCAGCCTTGGATTGGAAAATGCAATCCAAAGAAATCTAAATGCAGCATATGACAATTTAATGATATACTCTGACATGATGGCTGGAAGCTCAAAAAGAGGTTGGCAGTTGTTAGCACTCATAGTATCAGCGCAACAGAGGTTTAAGGATGCAGAAACTATAGTTGATTTTGGTTTAGATGAGGCTGGAAGTATCGACCAGTTAGAACTACTGAGACTGAAAGCTATACTTCAAATTACACAGCAGCAACCTAAGAAAGCAGTAGAAACCTACAGAATCTTGCTAGCAGTAATTGAATCACAAAAGGAGCATTGGCTTCAGTCTAAGGCATTCAGGCATGAGGTGTGTAGTATTGTTTAAGGGAACAACACTATGAAGTTGCTCTTGTATATTTCATTTTTCTGGTCCAATATCCAATGCTTATGACTAGGGACAGTTTTTTTGCTAGTGTAGGTATTTAAGTAATCTCCTGAATCCTTGAGAAGAATTTATCGCCTTGACTTTTCATCTCTTTGCAGGCATTAAAACAACAGAAGTTGGAAATGGAAGTGTGGCAAGATTTGGCTAGCATTTATGTAGATCTTTGCTCCTTTCTAGATGCAAAAGTATGTGTTGACAAGGCTCAGTTGATAGATTTTTTTTCTCCAAGAAGTTGGCATATTACTGGTATGGAACAAGTTTCATTGTTGAACTGCAGTATATTTCTACATTTTTTTATTTACCAATCTGAAATTACTTGCATGTGACAATGACAGGGTTGTTGTTTGAATCTCGAAAATTGCATAAGGAGGCCTTAGCTTCCTTCTCAGTCTCATTGTCAATAGAACCAGATCACATTCCCAGTATCATTTCAGCTGCAAAATTAATGCTTAAACTTGGCATGCAATCACTCCCAATCGCAAGAAGCTTTTTAATGAATGCTTTGAGATTAGATCCTACAAACCATGATGCATGGTTTAACCTTGGACTAGTTTCAAAAATGGAAGGTTCATTGCAACAAGCAGCAGATTGCTTTCAAGCCGCATATGAGCTGAAGCTTTCAGTTCCAGTGCAAAAATTTGAGTGACTGAAACCTTGAAACAAGAATTGTAAACTTTTTGTGGTTGAGAAAAAAGTGAGCTCAACAAGAGCATTATACAAGAGCCATGAGCAGCAACTAATGGGAGGAGAGAAATATACCCTCGGTTAATATTTGTGAAGAAACCTACAGCTAAATATAACTAGCTACTTATTTATATATGGAAAATGATAAGTTAGCACGTGGCAGCGGTTTTTTAAAATTTTTATTACCAAAATGTAAGTGATAAAGCGTTTCGAGCGAGAGAGAAGAAGCAAGGTTGCCAGAGTTTCCGGTTCACTGAAAGTGTGTCTCCGGCAAGCATTTCGCTGTCGTTAGTGGAGGATAGTTACAGTTTTTGGGTAGACTATCCCTATCATCCAGAAGACGAAGCTTTTGGAGTTGGTAGTGTTTTGCGAACTCTGTGGCCACCTTCCTTCGTCGGCGGCAACCATTTGCTTAGTATTGTCCCTATTGTTCGTCGTATCAAAACTTCAAGTGGTTTATTCACTAAAACTATGTTAAACATCGTTTTGGGGAGTACCGCAAACGTATGTGGGGAGCTACAATACACTGTATGTTTAAAATGTTCCAGCTTTCACTAAACTCAATCAAGTGTATCATTTTGGAACATTGAACATTCATTTAGTCTCTCAAAATGTAATTTCTATCATCAAATGGACATTCAAAGGAGCACTTGTCTAAATTCAGTATAGGGAAAGCACAGTACTGTAACCAAAGTGGGGACTTACTCATTAATATGTGGGGAGTTACATGTATATTTTTGGCAGTACAACGCGGATTGGAGTGAAGGTCATTTATATACTCAATTTGGATAATTGTTCATTCATTAAATGATTTCCAAAGTCTTCTCCATGCACCCAAGCTCCATGAACTGAACTGGGATCTTTGTCAAACAGCACAAAATCGAAATAACAGATATCAAAACTAATTGGGGAGTAAGGAATACCTATGTGGGGAGTTACGCACAATTTTTTGACTGTACAGTGCAGACTTGAGTAAAGTTCATTCATATATGGTAATTGCATCATTGCTCTTTCATTCAATCATTGGCAATGTCTTCTCCATCACCCATGCTCCATTAACTAAACTGGGTGCTTTGATGAACAAGACAGAAACCAAATAAAACAATCCAAAACTAAGTGGGGAGTAAAGAATAACTATGTGGGGAGTTGCGCACAATTTTTTGACTGTACAGTGCAGACTTGAGTAAAGTTCATTCATATACGGTAATTACATCATTGCTCTTTCGTTCAATCATTGACAAGGTCTTCTCCATCACCCATGCTCCATTAACTAAACTGGGTGCTTTGATGAACAAGACACAAACCAAATAAAACAATCCAAAACTAAGTGCGGAGTAACGAATAACTATATGGGGAGTTACGCACAATGTTCTGACTGCACAGTGCAGACTTGAGTAAAGTTCGTTCATATACGGTATTTGCATCATTGCTCTTTCATTCAATCATTGACAAAGTCTTCTGCATCACACATGGTCCATTAACTAAACTGGGTGGTTTCATGAATAAGACAGAAACCAAATAAAACAATCCAAAACTAAGTGGGGAGTAACGAATAATTATGTGGAGAGTTACGCACAATTTTTTGACTGTACAATGCAGACTTGAGTAAAGTTCGTTCATATACGGTAATTGCATCATTGCTCTTTCATTCAATCATTGACAAAGTCTTCTCCATCAACCATGCTCCATTAACTAAACTGGGTGCTTTGATGAACAAGACATAAACCAAATAAAACAATCCAAAACTAAGTGGGGAGTAACGAATAACTGTATGGGGAGTTACGCACAATGTTCTAACTGCACAGTGTAGACTTGAGTAAAGTTCGTTCATATATGGTATTTGCATCATTACTCTTTCATTCAATCATTGACAAAGTCTTCTGCCTCACCCATGGTCCATTAACTAAACTGGGTGCTTTCATGAATAAGACAGAAACCAAATAAAACAATCCAAAACTAAGTGGGGAGTAACGAATAACTATGTGGGGAGTTACGCACAATGTTCTAATTGCACAGTGCAGACTTGAGTAAAGTTCGTTCATATATGGTATTTGCATCATTGCTCTTTCATTCAATCATTGACAAAGTCTTCTGCATCACCCATGGTCCATTAACTAAACTGGGTGCTTTCATGAATAAGACAGAAACCAAATAAAACAATCCAAAACTAAGTGGGGAGTAACGAATAACTATGTGGGGAGTTACGCACACTTTTCTGACTATACAGTGCAGACTTGAGTAAAGTTCATTCATATACGGTAATTGGATCATTGCTCTTTCATTCAATCATTGACAAAGTCTTCTCCATCACCCATG
>Ga0214542_1005582_pt1 | contig 23772 bp, 6 predicted proteins | sample CNSS1metaG_FD_160096 | JGI IMG/M metagenome (GOLD analysis project Ga0214542, IMG submission 160096) | Root nodule microbial communities from cowpea collected in UCLA plant growth center, Los Angeles, California, USA - CNSS1 | ecosystem: Host-associated > Plants > Roots > Nodule | place: USA...
TGGTTATTATTATGGGAAGTGATAATAAAATAAAGATAAAGATAAAATAAAAACCAACTTGATGGACGTTGGTTTATAAAAGGAATTGGGGTTCTGTCTCTGGCCATAAGGTTCTTTTCACTGTAACTCATCAAGTACGTGTGAGAAGAGAAAGAAAGGCAAAGAGATAGATTGGAAAACGATGGTTGAAGAACACACAAGATTATAAATTAAAGAACGCATATTCACAGAATCTCTCATGGATCAAGGTTAGTGCTCTATTATGATTTATCGTGTGAGAATTATAAATCTTAAAGATCCTTAATTAGTTTTACATATCATACTCGCGGGTGTCTGTTACCCACAAAAAATTAAAAATAAAATTTAATTTATATTTTAATTTAAATTTAATTAAAATTAAAATTTAATTTATATTTTATTTTATTTATAATTATATTTAAAAAAATTTAAATATATATATATATATATATTTTAAATATTCACATATATGCGGGTATCCACAATATACGTGGATTTTAAAAGAATCCGCGAATACCCGACGATTAAAAAAATTGGTAACGAATGAATCTTTTTTTTTTTTTTGATCGGGTTGCGAGTATGCACTATCTATACCCGACCTAACCATTGTTATCCTTAGGTAAAAGTGTGTGAAGATAGATGTTAACTCACTCCTTTATCTTCTTAAGATAAATAGGGTAGAAAAAAAATAGTGTATTTTGTGGAAGAGAGTAAAAAGAAATAATTTTAAAGTAAATGGTGAAATCCATTTTATTTTTTATATATTTAGTTTTTATTTTCTTCTAATATCCATCAAATTAATGAAATTATATAGTTTTTTTAAAATAAATTTTATTTTTATGTCTTATATATTTCTCTAATACCATTCAATTTTATTTTTTATATATTTACTTTTCTCGATTTTGATACTCTCTTTTTTTTCTCCTCACACCCAAACACGATATTAGTAAATGTTTCGGTTATTAAATAAATAAAATGTATTTTATAAATATATCCTTGTTTACAAATTTATTATTACTTTTCCTATTTTATCGTAATACTTTTAAATTTTCTGGATGTTTTATTAACAGTGATATATAACCACATGTTAAACACATCGTAATAAAATTCACAAAGTAAAACCACGTCAAAGTCATGCTATTTTGTATAAAATTTAAATAAAATAATGTTATTTTTATTTTACTTAAAACTATTCTCATAATATGTTACATATGATGGCAAAATATGGAACAAGAAAGTGAACGACAACTTTCAAGAAATAATAATAAATGAATGATTACTTTTTTATTGAAAAATAACTATTTTTCTACCACATTTTTTATTAGTAGGAAAATGAATGTGTTTTATATTTTAAAAATATTATATATATTTTTTATTAAAAACTTTGAGTATTATATGAAAAAATTTATGAGAAAATATAATATTTATCTAAATGTTGGCCCTTGTGGTGGATGTGGGCTGCACTTTGCTGTATGTCTTTGAAAGTTTCATTTCTATCTTTCTTTCCTTCAATAATTCCAACCACCTTGGTTGGCTATGATTGTGACATTTAATTTGCTTTTATTTCTTAATAAAATTACTATTAATTAATCTAAAGTCTCTGCATAATACATTATTTGGTTGCACTGATGTAGCATCGAATGGAATTATAGCAGTTAACTGGAAAGAAACAAAATATTCAAAATAAAGAAAAGTTTTAAATGCTAAAGGGTAAAGTAAATATAATTGGTGAATTATAATCCAACTTGGTCATCCTTCTGTTGATTCTAAAAAAATCAAATAAATTCAGAATAGGTAAAATTTAGAAGAAAGGATGGTTTAACTTGTTTTTATTTTATTTTATAAATTATTTTAAAATTTCTTATAATTACGTATACACTATTTTATCAATTATTATATTTATTTTAAATTCATTTATAGAATTATTTTTTGATTTATACAATTTAATATATATATATATATATATATATATATATATATATTATGAATTTAATTAGAATTCACTTATCAAATATTAGGAATCGTATAATATATCCTATATTTTCTTAAAAAACGATTAATTGTGAAACATGAGTAGTTAGAAAGACACGAGATGTAAAAATCAAATCATCGTCTAAATAATTGTCGACATCTCTAAAGATTATTGTTTTGTTTGAAGAATCCAAATTGCAGTCGTTCATGTGAAATATTGCTTGACAACAATATATATTTAATGAAAAAGTCATTCAAAATTTGATTGGAGGATTTTCATTTTCTAATTATGGATTTGAGTTGATATACAAAATAAATACGAAGTTGAGTGAATGTACACCGTATTTCATTTTAGATATTAACTCAATGTATTTTATTGAAATTTAAACTTAAATATTTTTAATATATTTAATTTAAATCTTTTAAAGCACTTTGAATGTTTAAAATTTGTAAAATAACGTATTTTTCTGTTATAACTTATAAAAGTATGATATTATATTTGTTTCATATCATTTTATGAATTATTTAATTATTATTATTATTGTATCAATATTATTTCAGCTTAAATAATCATTATATTTTGAATCAGAGTCCCCGTTATTTATTAATTATTTTAAAAGTGAATGTCTAAGATTATGTGAAACATGAGGTATTACTTTTAAAATAATTATATATTAAAAATTATTATTTGTTAACTATACAGAAATCCATGATTAAACTATATATTATAAAAAAATTATTGCAGTACAACTTTACTTTATCATACTATTATATTAGTTGAGATTTATATGTCTGTGTTAATGGTTTAAAATGTGTTTGAAAAAGTTATTATTGGTGGGAAAATGTTTAACCCCAAATTCTAAAATGGAACTTCTCTTGACTATGTGAAGTGGAGTTGACTTGGAAAGGTACAGAGAAGAAGAATATAGAGTGTGATGTGGAAATCAATTCAATATAGTAACAGAAAATGTCATAATGATAGAGGAATATTTTATTTTACTTTGACTTTGAGGATCTCAATGTTCTTAGATTTCAATGTTTACACATCATGCAATGATATTTTTTAAATAAATATTCTTGGAGTAGCTTTTTACATTATTGTCTTTTTAACTCCATTTGAAAGTTAAAAAGGTTTTTATGCTTTTCACTTTTCCGTAAAAAATGTTCACTTATTCTGAATCCTCTCTGTGTACATTTCAACCTATTATAAAATAATACTATACAAGTTATTATTATTATTATTAATATTATTATTGTTATTATTATTTAATAATGAAATTATAATCATTATTAATATTATTTTAATTTTAAAGTTTGGTGATTTTATTGTCAGTATGTTTAAGAAATTCACTTTGTATTTAGATAAGAGATTTCAACAATTTTAAACAATTAAAATATCTAATAATTAAATTACTTATATTTAATCATTTACATTTTTTAAATAATTAATTTTGATGGAATAATTGAAAACTTTTACATTTTAATTTTTTTATTTAGATAAAACAATTTAAAATACCACATCAGAAAGATACTACAGATAACAAACACAGTCAAAACCTAAACTAAAATATTCACTATATAAATAATATGAAAAATAATGGGAGATACAGAACATAAGAGAAAAACTAAAAGAAATCAAAACTTTTTGATACAATAAAATGTTTATACTAAAGAAAAACTAAGGAAGTCTGGTGTAATAAATGCTTTCACTAATTAATGGACATGTACAATAATAACATGTCATATCGAGCACGAACGATGTCTACTCGCAATTCGATTTGCAACAAAAATTTCATTCATTATCTGTTTGTTACTTGTTTAACAAATATTTGCGAGTTTTTTTCAAAACGTACGGGTATATGTAGTTTTCTACGGATATTTAAAAAAATATATTTTATAAATTTTAAAATAAAATATATTTTATAAATTTTAAAATAAAATATATTTTATAAATTTTAAAATAAAATATAAATTTAACATAATAAAATATAAATTAAATTTTATTTTAATTTAATTTAACTTATTAAAGTATAAATTTAATTTTAATTTTAATTTTTTGCGTATAAGGATATCCATGGATACAAGTAGTATGATACCTGAATTCGGTCCATTTATAAACAAATATTAAAATACACGCTTCATGTTATATGTGAACATGTGTTTTTTTGTCATCCCTAGATACACCACATGTTCTCTTGCAACTTCCAACAATCAAGAAAGAGGAAACTTAATATAAGATCTAGTATGAAACCTCTTATCCAAGTTTATTTCTTTGCATAAATTTGTACAACCTACACTAGTTTGCTATTTTCTTTGTCTTCACTCTTCTTTGGTGGCTTCTTTTCTTTTTTTATTAGAGGCACTCAAAATTTATGTTTTTTCTATTTTCCCTTTTGAAGGAAAGGAAAATGTGAATGTGAAGAAACTCACACTTGAGGAGGAGATTGTTGGGTTATTTAAATGTGAACCTAAGTCCCACATTAAGTAAAAATGAGAAAGTTGAACACCATATAAGAATAAAGAAGATCCATCCGTCTTCATAGTATACATTTGATGCAAGAATGTTATTTGATGAAAAATTTTGAATTTATATTTTTTGAAAGTGTAAAGATATGAGATTTTGATAGTTTAATATTTAAATTTTGATTTTGATGTTGTAAAGATTATTGGATGATGTTGAGTTGTGTGGTGAATGATTTGAAGTTTAACTAATTGTGAATATTTGTGACCAGTTGATTGTTTTGAGATGAATTTAAGCTTGAAAGTCTTAGTTAATATATGTTAATTTATGAGTTTAATGATAATTTAATTATATGTGAGCGATTTAAGAATGTAATAATGTTTTGAGTTGTAAAAAAAGTGCAAAAGTTTATACTGATAGGTCAAAGCCTTTCAAAGATGTTTTCAGTTGAATGTGATTGATTTGTAATTTTTTTCTTTTCAAACAAAAATTCAATCCTAATCTTTAAATTATTTTTTTTCTTTAGTGTTGTGTATTTGTTTGTTGTTCTAATTAATTTAAATCAGACGTATAAATAAAAGAACGACTGTATGTATTTAAATAATTTCTTACCGAATTCTTGAATATGTTCAATTAAAAAAAAAAATAACAAATGGTTTGAATATAACACTTAATATTAAAATTTAAAAAGTGAAAATGAAGAAAAACCAAAAAATATATTAAGCCTCACAATATTTACTATTTTAAGGGAAGGATTTCAACCTGACAAGTGAAACAATTCTGACCAGTAATTTGGATGAGTGAAGAATTTGGGAAAGATTTGAAATTTTAAAGTGTGAATGTGAGAACATTTGATTTAACAATGTGAACTGAAACGTGGCCAAATAGAACCGTTGTAATGTGCAGATAGTGGCTCTGCAAAATCCAATAATGGAGAACACAAAACAAAAAGTAAAACGAATCTATGAGCAAATAACTTGTACATATGCATTGTCTTACTCTACCCATGTAAATCACTTTCACCATGTTGATGTGACAAAAAAAATGACATATTTAGATTGATCCCACATTTTATCACTTAATCATTATAATTTGACATCAATTATCTACCATCACATATAGCATTATTATCATTGAATTTTTAATAATCTAGTGTTTTCTTAAGAGGTACAATTTCTTACTTATCCAATTTTTTTTTTTTTCTCTAACATGTTTCAGTTTATTTTTTCTTAACTTTCTTTTACCTCAAAGAATTTAATAAATATGTAAAATTTAAAACATATGATAATTAATAAACTATAAATAAAACTTAAATAATAAGACAAACATAATAATTAAATTTATCTAGATATAAAGGAATTTTCCTTTTTCATGTTCATATTTGTTTTTCAAATTTGTGCTTTAGATATTTTTTAATTAAAATAATTAATTTATCAATTTTATGAATTTTTTATTTTAAAATCCTTTTTTTAGGATTTATCACATTTTTAATGATAAAATTACTTATAAAATAAAATAAAATTATTTACAATAAAGTTATATATATATATATATATATTTCTATTTAATTTCATAATTTATACTATAAAGATAATTCACTTTTTTGTGGTCACTTTTTTCAGTTTTATCAAGTGGTTTTTCTTTTGAGTTTTACTAATTTTCTATTTAACCGTTTTTCTTAAATTTAATTATTTTTAAATTAATTAAATAAAACTATATATAAAAGAAATAAAAACTACATATAAATGAATTGTAAAAAATATTTATATTTATTTTAATAATTTATAATTTAATTACCTTTTGTTCGTATTAAAAAAATGGACACAGAAGTTGATATGTTTTCATTAGTTTATATAAATGAAATAGTAAATGCATACAACAGTAAAGTGATTATTTATGATATGTTCCTTTTTGGAAGAGATTTCTGGTTTGTTCTAAAAACTACTTTTCATTTATGTTTTTAATCTTCAATTATCTACACCAAAGTTTTGATGTCCTTGTGGGTGAGATGTCACACATCAAATTTTTAAGAGATACTTTAGCTTATTAGAAAAAGAATCTATATCTATGTATGTAATTTTATTTCACCTATATTGTTATTTCACAAATCATCGAAGGTTTTCTTGTGTGTTTTTATATATATATATATATATATATATATATATATATATATATATATATATATATATATATATATATATATATATATATATTAGAATCAAGATTTTAAGTGTCATTCATTTTATCACACAATTTTTTCCAAGATTTTACCATTTTTTTGTTGGTGATAGAAGGATATTATTTTGTGAAATTTGATGATAAAACGATTTTGGTTTTTTGAAACTCAATTTTTTTTACACAATATACTGATAAAGTATGTAAAAAATTGGAAAAAACGTAATAATAAAATGCGTGATAAGATTTGTAAAATGACAATGGAGGATAAAATTTGTAATTAAAAATTAATTTTATTGCTTTATTAGTATTTTACAATTGTAATTAATTAATTTATACCTTTTTACTAAGTGAGAATATAACTTCGTCACTATTAGCAAATTTTTTTCAATTAATTAAAATTTGTAATACTTAATGTATATGATTTTCCCGCGAATACAAATATTTAACATGCAATAAAATGTTTACAAAGATAAAACATTCATGTTTTTATTTAAAACTTAATAAATAAATAACCTATCACATAGTAAACAAATTTTAATACATGATATATACAATAATCAAATTTTTTTTAATTCATTTGTTTCTCTAACTTCATTAAAATATTTAAACTAAATTCTTGTTATTTCTTGACTATAAAATCAGTCTCACCTATTCTTTTCTTTTTCACTAGATTTGGCAATCTTAAGTAACTTAAAACCACGTTATTTGGCATCATGGAATTTTTCTAAGGTAATGCCTATCATATTAAACATTATCTTTTCCTAAAAAACTAAACCTAAATTTTAAGTGCTTCTCGTTGACACACATCTTATCCATAAACTGAAACCTAAGTAAAAAATTGTGCATGCACTTATTATGAGTGACTCCAAATTGCAAGCAATAACAATGAAACAATAAAGCCAAACATTTACTTTCTTTGGTCAAATTATTATGACATTGATGGGTGATGAAGCATATGCAAAGTTTCATGAATTCACTATCTCCAGATATAAAATCTAGGGTTTGGGTTTGAGAGGACCACCCAACTCCATAACCATCATCTACGTGCTTAATTTGTGTGCAAGAGAGTGTTGATCAAAACTCCAATCTTCATTAATGGCACACAGTGATTTCTCTCACACCACTAATTATCATAATTTAATTCAACCCTCAAATCAAAGCAAGTGACGCAAAAGTGATTGTGAAAGCCTTGTGTGGCTTTAATTTATTCACCAGGTTTTGGAGCTCTTAGATGCACACATCACCATCAATGGTATTGGTAAGTAACATGTGAACCAAACAATACCTTGCTCCTTCAACGCAACGTCCAACCTTCATTAATATTTAATCACCAAAAACATATATCAATATTGCAAAATGACGCTAGAGATAGGCCATGATGACGATAATCATATTATTTACGTTCACCAATAATCTTTTATACTTAAATATAAAAAATATCTTCGCCTCAATAAATGTTTATATATCATCAACTTTCTCATACAAGAATGTGATGGATCAACGTATTCTTCCTATCAAACCTTCGCAAATATTTAACTACTTTCCATCGTCACTCACCAAGGTTCTTAATTATTTCACCTCTAAACAATTTGATGGCATGGTTACCAAATAGAAAAAAAAGAGTGTAAATAATTTAAATTGAAGCTATTAATTATGATTTCAGGTGTCTAACATATGTTTCAAAGGAGAAACCATACTCATAAATCATTGGTTAAAGCTGACTTGACTAGGTGCTTTAACTAATGTTTCGTATTTATTTTCATGTATAAAAGGCGTAATTGGAAAATGAGATTTCCATTTTGGAATCTGTTGTCACAATTATGAGTATCACAATTATGATCAAATTATTTTATATATTTATTGTTGAAATTTTTTAAGGAAAAAAGTAGGTATCAATACACATTTAAACTCATAATATCACAGTATATACCACTTTCTTCTTACATTTTAAAATAAAATGTGTTGTCTGTTTTTCTTATATGATACTCCTTTTACCCATTTGAATTGAATATGAGACTTTAAAAATTTCTCATACGAAGTTGATGATTTACTCAAATATAAATATTAATATGTTTGTAAAAAAAGACGTGATTTTTAAAGATTAGTTAGAATGAAAATTGAATTCTAAATTATAAAAGAAGTGAAACCAAAGGTGATTGAATTTCTTTTTCTTGCTTAATTTATTATAAGAGGGTTCCAAGAATTGGTGATCAAAGAGTATCACAATCTAATATGTCCACCACAACTTCGAATAGTACCATCAACATTAACATTAAACCAATTAACCCTAGACATGACTCAATCAACCTCCTTGACTCTACAAAACCTTAGAAGACATAGATAGTATACAATATATTAAAAGCTATTTAATATCTTAGCTTTGAATAATTATAGACATTTGGTCAAGCATATTCAATATATTATATAACCACTATCTTTACCACTTTGGTCAATATTCTTCATTTTAAATAGTAAATGCAATAATAATGTGCAAATCATTTTTTTTGTTATATGCGTGAATTACTATTTTTCTATTACAGAAATGAAGATGTATTTATGATGAGCAGCCGTTGGATTTTCTTGTGTTGGGGATGGTGTGAGCAGATAAACCTCCATGAAAATACTTCAAAAAGTAAATAATACATGCAAGTTATTTCATTTGATTGGATGGAGTTTGATTTCTTAATAGATGTTAATGTTAAGACTATGGATTCGAAGTTCCGATATCTTTAGAGAAAATTTTTAAATAGATGTGTTAATGTCTTTACAAATTTTAATATTGCTCTTAGATATGATATCTTCACAAATCGTTAAAGTATATGTTTTAGTAATAGTTTGACAGTGTTCGGAAAAAATCATCATCAATTAAGAATATTATCGTCTTTACCCTCAAGAATCATCTTATTACCAAAGAAATAAGATTAACACAACGAATACAAGAATATAACGTAGAAATTCCAAATAAAGATAAAAAACCACAACTATACAAAAATCATTATTTGTAAATTTGTACAATACACATAAAATACTCTCACTCCTTTGATCTCAAACACACCTATAATCTCCAAAACAAGAATTTAAACGTCTCACAACACTATATTACAAGAGTATAAAAAAAGTCAAACACTAATTCAAAGTGTCTTTAACTTGAGGTAAGAAATATCGTGGACTTAGAGTCTATTATATAGTCAATAACACCCAATCTCTATGTTATCATAGATAATATGAGATTTTTCAAAACGTATTATATTTTCATTAGCTCAACAGAAGGTAGCGTTTCTTTTGAATGAATGTTTTTCACTTCCATGTCTTTTTTATATCTTTTGGTTTTTCAATTGTGTGGAGTTTTCATGTGATGATATTGATAGAACTTTAAGATTTAAACATACCCTTAGTGATAAGATTTTATAATAATGCCTATTATGATTTTATATATAAAAAACTAATGTATATGATTAGTGACAGGTTACGATGCATTTCCTTTGTTCTAAATATGTTACATGAGAAAGAAAAGAAGAAGTAAAGGTATTGTGTAAAGATAGAAAATAGATGAAAGTTAGAAAATTTAAGGCAGGTTCATTTAATGAAGGAAGAGGGAGTTGTTGGTTTATAACCATTATTATCGCTTTTAATGCGAAAAATATGTGGAAGAAAACACGAAGCCATGGCTGTTTCAAACTGTACTCAGTGTGACAGTGTTCACATTCTTGCCACAGCTTTGTCAAACCCACAAAATGCTCGTGCTTCTGCACTATCACCTTTATCTTTATTAGGATATGAACAAAACCACAATGCTTGTGCTTCGTTTCAAATTTAAATTAAACTAATACTTGTAGTTTAAATTTACTTTTAGCTCTATTAATGGATTAATAATTTTATTTTTGAATTTATACATTTTGAACTTTAATATTTAGACTTCTCATTTTTTATTATTTTAGTATTGTATAAAATACTAATTTTCTTAAATAAGAGCATTTTTAAGAATTTTTTTTTAGTAAAAACATTAAAGATTTTTTTTATATATATCAAAAGTGTTTTTGGTCATAACTTATATTCGTTTAAATGTCCTTTTCAAAATATTATTTCAGCCTTTTTTTTAATTAATTTTTAATATTTTCTTTAGGAAATTATCAATAGCATATATAGTAGTTTTTTGGATTGAATATTATGATGGATGATGTTTGGAAGGACCCTAAGATTCAAGTCCCTTTTAAGTTAAAAATTTGTAGAAGAAAATCGAAAATGACTTGTATATTTCGAATTTTTTAACATAGAATACACTTTCTTCTTACCAAAAGAGCAGTTTTTAGCTTTTATTTACTTAGATAATACATTTTTATTGTGTTAATTCAGAATTCGATTTTCGAAAAATCGAATACTAAACATAATTTTGCATTAGCATGTTTTTTTAACATAAACACCGAAAATACGTTTAGAATTCAATTTCTCGAAAATCGGATTCTAAACAATTACAGTAAAAGCTTTCAGGTAAATAAAATCTACAATATATTTTGGTAAAAGAAAATGGAGAGTGTGTTATCTGTGTTAAAGATTCCGTATATGTCATAATACTCTTAAAATTAGCATGTCTCCATCACCACAATTTAATAATACGTAAATATAAATAAAAAAAATAGCACCATAATTCCATAATTTTTAATAGGTTTAATTGAGTTTTTTAAATATTTTTTAAGCATTTTTAATTTAGTCTCCATTAAAAGCTTTCATTATATCGAGTTTTGAATATACTTTTCATTTTCCTTTACGTATCTTTTCAATTGATTTTGTTATCAACCGAGATTGCGTAGTTATTATTTTAGTTTTCTTATCTAGTTTGTCAATTAGCTTGCATTCTCTCTCTCCAATCCTTTTTAGACTTTCAACAACTTGCATTTCAAGAGAAAATAAATAGATGAATTGATAAGTTAAAAAAAATTGAAATATATACTTATATAAAAATAAAAATATTTAGGGTTAAATATATATTTTGTTTTAGTTTCAAAATATGTACCACTTTTGTTTCTATATTTTATAAAGTAATGAAAAATGTTATTGACAACAAACAGACTTAACGATGTTAAAGTCTCTTCTCCTTACAGGATGGGGTGATTACACATGGTGGTTGGATCTACAATCAAGAAGGAGGCGGTTTTGATGAGATATCACTAGAAGGGACACTAGGAGCAACCAAGGAGGGAAGACAATTGTAGGGATAGAGGAAGGAGAAGTGAGCATGCGACAACTAAGACATGAAAGGGTAGTACAGGTTGATGAGGTGCAATCCCCCAATTTTTTTTTTCTATATGTAAATTAATATATAAATAAAAGTTTTTTTTATAATTTTAATGTATTTTATGTATCTGGTACCTCCAAAATTTTTATATATTTATTTTGACACTCTTAAAATATTGTCTGAAGATCCGTTATTGATGAAATGAGTGGGAATGAGGGGAGGAAGATATGGATGAGGCAATCAAGTCATGAATGGAATAGATTTTGTTTTAGTATATATGAGATATGAATTTAGGAAAAATATTGCCTACTACCAATTGCCTCGGTAACCACTACCAAGGTCGTCCTTCACCAGTAAAAAGAGTTGCACTCATAAGAAAGAAAGAGTTGTGGGTAGGAAAGAAGACTCTAATGTCATTTGAGTTTGTTTGTTGTTGACAACATTTTTGCATTACTTTATAAAATGTAGAAACGAAATTGTTACATATTTTGGAATAGACACGAAATACAATTTTAATAACATTTAACCCAAATATTTATAAGACTCATAAAAAAAACTTAGTCTAATAAAATCATTTCTTTCAATAAATCTTTAATTAAAAATATCTAAATATATAAATTATTTAAAATTTAATTAATCTTACTTTTTAGTCGAACAAGTAACCCCGTCAATTCTACCCAGGACACCCTATATGATAGTGGATAATTTCAACATGCCTCCATTCTTCAATTCTAGTTTTCTAACTTTTGGACAAAATGAGAGAAATTTTGAAAAATTATTAGAAAAAAATGTAATAAATAGATAAAATGTCTTTGCATTTGTACATTAGTTTAGGCAATTTTCATACATTTTTTCATCATTGGAATGATTTCTTTATGCATTATCTTTGTTTCGGATCATAGATTTGAGTTTGTACATTGTAAACATGTGTTTTGAGGTGTTGTAATCACAACTAGGAGAGAGTTAATGCCAAAAGTGAAGAAAGCAAATCAGGGAATTTCGCAAGCAACATGTGAATTTTTCCACAATATGTGGATTCGATTCCAAAGATGCAAAATTCAAATCTGCGAGTTACATGGGTGACTCATGAATTTTTTCACAATCAATGGATTTGGCTCAAAGATATAGAATGCAAACTAGCAAGTTTCATTGGTGGCTTGTGAATTTTCTACTACCTGTGAATTTTTTAGTGAGCAGTACTAACTTTTAATATTGTTTGGACTAAAAATGATTAAAAGAAAAATAAAAAGAAAAAAAAAATAGAAAAACGGTTACGAGGGAGAGGTAACAACCTCAACAAAAGGAGAAACACATGAAACCATTAAGGAGGAGGAGATGAGAGTACAAGGGACCATCTTCTTCATTTTCTACTTCTTTTGATTCTAGTTTATATTTATTTTTTGGCTTTTGCATCATGCAAAACTAATATTCTCTTTTTTTTGATGATTGATGTAAAACTTTTGGTCATAATTTCTAAACCTTCAAAATTGATGTTTAGTTAATTTAATTTATCTATTTGTTTTTTTTATAGTTCTAATGTTTATTTTTTGAGCAATTTCAGAATCATGAGATTTGGAGATTATTTGTGATTATAAATAGAACAAATTATTTTTGTCACAAATGAAAAATTGGACATATCTAATTAGTTTAACATTGAAATGATTACTATTCTTCATGATTCTATTGAATTTTAAGTGGCCTAAAAGATTAGAGATTAGAATTCAATGAATATATTTGCTTATCTAAGGAATTAAGAGTAAACAACTCTGAATAAACTCAAATGAATAATTACACTTCTTGCATCAACTAAAAATAGTAGAATTATATAAAAAAAGATATGAAATCAATTCTAGGATATTTTTTATTTTGATTAAAGTTTTTGTTATAATTCTATATTTGTGATTAAAGTTTTTGTTATAATTTATGTTGTCATTCTGTCAAATTTTAGTTGCTCAAAATTACATAAATTAATAATCTAGTATTTAATCAATTCAATTTCAAATGACAATATTCTATTACTATATTAACAATTAATACACTTGCTAAACGTTTAACGATGAATCATCGTTTTCCTTCATTATTTTTGCAATGTCTTACTATTATTCATATGACACATAGGTACATGCAGTACATAATATTTTTTTTTTCAAAACTTTGGTATCTTGGTAGCAAGTTGCATCAATTGGATGGGTACAACTCATAGGTGTTATGCCATCTTACATCTATTCAACTACTGTAACTTATTATATTACATACTAACCCAACAAAAATTATAGGAAAATTAAATGGTATATATATTTTAATATACTTTATGGTTAAAAATTATAATTTGATACTTTTCATAACTTATTTAAGATCATCTCTCCCAATTTTATAATTTTTAGTAAATTTTAGCCAATAAAAAAAGCTTGCTACAAAATTTACATATTCTTTATTGGAAAAAGCTTACATATCAAAATTTTCAATCAAATTTTAAATATTCCCACGTGTACTAAATAATGTTACTAAATATATATCATATTATCCAGGAGAATCTCTAGATCGAATTGAAAAAACTTACCAACTATATCTACAATATCTTGTCTAAGTTTTGTCTTTCTTTTAAATGTTAGCTGTCCACATATCATGAATTGAGAACAGTACTAAAACACGTGATAAAAAAAATCAATAATTGTAACATGACAAATATACACTATCTTTTAATATATAAATTTAATAAATAATATTTTTTAACATTTTTAGAATAAGTTTCTAGAAGATTCTCACTATTTGAAAATAATTGTTCGTGATTTTATTCAAGGTAACACATGATTCCATCAACATGTTTTATTTATGCATTATATCATATTAATTTCCATCGTTATCTTATTCGTTCGTTCTTATTTTTATTTTACACTCAAATGATAGACAAATTTGGACAAAATGAACAGAGAAAAATAATTTTTTAATTATGATTTAACTCTAGAATAGAATTAGAAGAACCTTTTTCCTTCCTTCGATCACGTGACATAAAAACTATACTATTACATTATATATTAAATTCACATAAGCAAAGCCATTATATCTAAAATTATTGTGTTTCTAAATCTTTACACATTCATAATTATAAATTAAGTCCTAGAATTTAAGCCACATAGGAGATGTTGGAGGAGATCGAAACGACGAACAAGAAAATTTTGTGTTCACACTGTTTGATGGGTTCCGAACCATGAATGGGACCATATCTTCAAGCAATCCTTGTGAGCCCATGTTTTCCTGGGCCATGTCTTGTGGAGAGTCCAGTGAAGTGGATGGCATCACACCCGAAGTAGCACTTGATTGGGCCTCATGGACATAATCTTCTATATGGGCTTGGACTTGGTCCTCTGAAGAAGTGGGTTTGGACTTCTTGATAGGTTGATCGGATTGAGATTGGTTTGGTTGGCCCATGACAAAATATGGGTAAGCAAAGTGCAAGTGGAGCCCTTCATAGGTTATGATTAGAGTGTCTGGGTCCTCAATGGATCTCTCAACTTGCTTCTTGGCACTGCACCTTGGGTTTGTGCACCTATAGTAACTCCTGCAGGTTCCATAAAATCAAAATTAGTAATACATAATTAAACTTTGTATTATATATGAGAAATTAACTTAACAAACAAAATATTAATAAAATAGGAGTTTAATTCGTATAAAATATTGATATCATCTGATAAAAAAAAAAAAAACTTAACATCATAGTACTACTTTGTCAGAGTTGCCATGAAAAGTGGCATCATATGTTAAACAATACATATCAAACTTTTGTTATGCATGTTTGTTGCAACTATTAAAGTAGCTTTTAATCTTAAATTTGTATTTGTCGGGCAGTATATGGATGAATGAATAGGCCTCTCACAAATTATAACACAACAACATGGGTAGGTTGTGATGAAAAAAATGGATGTTTTAGGTAACTAGGCTAGGCCTGTAGTGATTAAATTTGTGATGAAACTGTGAAGCCAATTTGCCATATCTTTGGTTATGACAAGACACGAATACCGTAGGAAACATACTGACGTAGTGACGTGTAAAATATTCCTCACCCTCTTACCTTTTCTATATCATCTCTATTACACATCATAGAGTTCTCAGATACATGCAGATTTGATACAACGACAAAGACAATCTGATTGTGAAAATCACACTAACCAGTGGTTTTTCTTAAAATGTCGTTGCTACTGATTACTGTGAATTTATTAGTGGCTTTCAGATTGATTAGTGTATTTTAAGTTCAGGTGTGTACTAATCTGTTCTGAGAGGATAAAAGACAGTATAATATGGTCTAAGTTGATGCATTTAATGCCATTGAAGCAAGAGACTCACTCTGTAATTTCTGGGTGAAGAGAAGAGTGTTTTTTGTGAGTTTTCAGGAGAATGAGCTTGTATGAGAAGGATCATATTTAAGTTCTTACTTCAATAATTATTTAGGAAAAAAATTGAATTCAGATTCTGAGTTAAAATCAAGTTATGTAGCTCAATTTATTCACAAAGTTAGATGAGAGAGTATTGACAAAATTGAAGTAAATTTTAATTTATGAAAAAAAAAATGATATATTTATAGAAAACTTTATGTAAACGTGTAGTGAGTGTAAAACTAAGTGCATGTCCCTTTTGTTTCTGAGTGAAAGACTTTTGAAGTAACGCCAAAGTACTGTACATGCATAAGAGGACAGATTCATGGAAATCTCTGCAGCTTTTTTACCTCCCAGTAAATGTGTAAAGAATTTGAAATCAAAAGGTGAATTATTATTATTATTATTATCTTCATACATCAATTGTATAGAAGAAAAAATTTACCTAGAAGAAAGAATTTACCTAGGATTTGGACTATTCTTAATAGATTTCTGTCCATATTTTCTCCACTTGTATCCATCATCTCCCATCCCATTGCCAAAGCATTTGATTTTGAGGGTATACTTATTCTCAATCTTGCTCAAACCCCTCTCCAATATTGAAATTCTGAAAAACAAAACAAGAAACATGAATGGTGAATTCAGGAAACTGAACTTTTAACAAAAGAAAGTAATGCAGAGAAGTTTGAAAACATTTATATATATACCTGGGTGATGAGAGTGGTGGAAAGTGGTCTCTGTGGTTGGTGAGTGACAAGGCATTTTCAATATCTGAGATGGTAGGTCCTGAGTAAATGTTGGAGAGGAAGTGAGTTGAAGAGGGTTTTGTTATGGGGTTTTGAATTGCCTCCTGAGACAGCACAAGAAGGGGAGAGCCATCATCCAAAAGCTCTCTCACAAGCTCTTCTTCCTCTGACCCCTCTGACCAACTTGCCATTACTTCCTCCATCATTGTCTTTGACATGGCTGACTCAACCATATTTATTAGACCAGAGCAACAAGATATAGCAGTTGAAAGAGGAAGATAACAGGAAAGAGTGGAGCAGATGAGAAGGTGGTTGTGACGTGTATATATGCTTGCTTCTCCCTTCCTTGGCTTTAATATAAGTAAGCCAAGCTCTGGTTATGTTTTTGTATGCATTCTACTTTGACTTCTTTTGAGATTTTTATTCCGTTAGAACTACTACATCGACTAGAAATAAGACAGATTTATAATATATAAGTGAATATAACCTTTATCTTATAAATCGGTTCGGTGAGATTAAGTTAAATTTAAAATTCACTTCTTAACCGTTTCAAACATCTTTGGTTGACTACAAAAATGTGTCATTACTCACCACCTCATAATTTGATGCGGCCTTTGTACTTTACACATGAAGTAGCATGGTAATTTACCAAGTTTGTGTTTGCATGTACACATCAGAAACTGATTCAGATGAAAACTGGTTTAGTTTATATCTAGTTTAATGATCTGCATTTAAATTGAAACATAATATGAGATTTCAAACATTATACTAAACACACGGTTGAAAGTGAAAGTATTTTTACACTAGAAACAACTTAGCCATTGATGTATGGCTATGCTTGTGGATTAGTTTTTTGGGAATTGAAAGGTTGGAGTCCATACAAACATGATATATGCTGCATAGGTATTACAAAGAGGAGGGGGTTTGACATTTTTAAAATTTATTGTGGTACTGATACTTGTGGGCTATGGTTTTGTTTAAATGTTTATTTTGTCTTGTTACATGATGGGATAGATGCATATCACACTAGACAGAAGCTACTACTTCACGACCCCATTTCAACCAAAGCAAGAGTCAACCTTAAAGAAATATATATAATATTTACTTTTAGGATATTATTTGACTCATGAGACTTATTTTCAATTCTTTTTAGCAGAAATGTTTATCAGGGTAGGTGAGCTTGCTCAATTATTTATTTGCTACTATAGATGAAACGGTAGGTTACTTACTAAAGTACGATTCTCCTTATCAAAAAAGTAACATTAGGAATGATAATGGAGCTTAGCCAAATAACTAAATCAGAGTTTTAAATTCGATTATGATTCATTGGAAATAGGACATTCAATGCAGAGAACATACACCTATTTACCTAACATAGGTAGATAGATTCTTCATTGGATCCCATTTGTTTAAGTAGTTCTAGCAAGTAGAAGAATTAAAACCTTAAGTAAATAGGGATGAATGATTAAAACTTTTAGCAATTCCTCAACAATTTTAAAGATGAAAAACACTAAAGCAGAAAATAATTGCTATAATTGTTCATGTTTTCTGTCTCAAGTAAATTTTAATAAATCACAGATAGAAAAAGCATCCTAGGAAGGTTTATGGGCTACAGCACTTGCCCCGGAATTCATGGCTTATGGATTGTTCCAGCATTCTTTCATCTGACAACAACAAAAATTTGATCTAAAATGTGTGCTTATAAGTGCTTATAGAAGAATAACACTTCGACTTATATGTATGCCATTAAAGAATATATAGCTTTGTTATATAATCACTTTAAAAAGTTTTATCTCAGAGAAAAGTTCATTTATAATATAATATACCCAAGTTGGATGTACTAAATTAATATTAATTGATGATTAACTACTGCAATCAGTTAATTTAATAGCTACCATAAAAGTAAGAGGGGATAAAGTGGATGATGTTTTAGATTAACATATTATGTCAGAGCACACAAAAGTTGACAGATACTTGAAACATCCTTATTCTAAACCTGGAGAAGATTAAGAACATGTCAAATAAAAATGAATTCCTTGTAGAGTGGTTAAGATGGACCTGAATTGAATTACCTTAATATATGTGAAAATAACCATGGAGAATGATATGATAAAACTAATAATTGGAAGGCACAGACACAATGGTGATGATGATTCCCATACCCAGAAATGGACAATGTAAATTTTCAGGTCTTAATTAGCGTTATCTTCACTCTGCGAGTAAATCAACCATAACATGGCTATTCCTGCAACAACTTGATCTAGAGATACACAAGATTCATGCTGTCTATCTCGGGTTGCTTCAAAGTTAGGGAATTGTTTGTCTCATGTGCCTTTGACTTGTCGAATCCAAACAAAAACACAACAAAAAATAATGAAAATATTAAAAAAGAAATATTAGAAGAAGAAATAAGAAGCCTGGAGTCACTACCAGGGAGCACAACGGGACAAGGGCGTTGACTGTCAGAATGAGGTTTAGGTTAGCTGTACGGTGTCGTTTAGCAAGTGTGTGGGACCAGTCCGTGAGAGACTAACGTGGTTTACTTCTCTTTCTTTTGTTACGTTGGATTCCTACATTTCCAAAAGTCAACCTCTGATTTGTGCAATCCGCAGCAACACGCGTGGAAGGTTGACGCGCGTGAAAAAGGTCCCACATATTTGAAGATTACGTGTACCACGTGAGAAGTTTGTGTGGAGCCTGCAAACGTGAATTGACAGTGCAACCGCAGTAATGTGCCATGCACTTGGAAACCATAATTAAATAAATAAATAATTGGAAATCGATAATTAAATATATATATATATATATATATTATAATAATAATAAAAATATACAATGTACGAGCTTGATTGTATTTATTTATTTTTTATCGGTGTTTGTAATTTTGTTCAAGTATGTGCAATTTATTTATTTTCTGTTTTATATATTAATAAAATGTATATTAAGTTGCTGTTAAAAGTTACTCATGTATTATAAAACTATTACTATTCACTCTTAGAATACATCTTTGTTTTGCTAAAACAGTTTTGATTTTATGTAATTTTTATATTTTGGTTCTAAGAAAGAAAAAATTCAGATATAGGAACAAGTTAAAGTTATTAAAAAAATATGATAAAAATATAAATGACTTTAAAATATAAAAATTGAAATTTTTACTAGAACTAGTCTACTCTATGTGAGTTTGACCGATTCTTTAGAGTTTCAGAATGCAACCTTACTTGAATCCTTATTTGATTATATACACTACAATATCACCATAAGATCTCGCCAAGAGTCTCATGGAATTACGTCTAGCTCATTCCATATCCATATTTCTCACACCAAATCCATATGTTATCTCAAAGTATTATCACCTCATGCCATTCATATGAAATACACTTTCAAATATCACACCATACATGCTCAACATCAATTATCATACCTTTAAGGAGTAAAACAACCAACAATAATAGAGAGCAATTAATAAAACTCATCTATGCACCACTTTTGCTCAAGCTAGAAGCCTTCGCTTAAGCGATAGAGGTTCTCTTGCTTAAGTTAGGCATCCTCACCTCGGTGAGAGCTCAAACAGTGGGCATTGGGAAGTCCTGCTTCGCTCAAAACTGAAGGTTGCTGCCTGAGCGACAACTCGAGCAGAACCTAGGTGAGTTCTCTACTACTTTTTAGGCAAGTTTTGCTCGCTTAGGCGAAAACAACACGTTCCTCCCCTACTCACGCATGCAGCATTAAACATCCAAAACCAAACAACATTGCAATCAGTTCCATACGAATCACAACAACAAAAAGGCACTGTAAACATGCTTCAGAACCCAAAAACATGCAATACTAAAAATAATTTTAAACCCTAGCTTCCCTTACCTTTGAGAGGAGCTCAACTTAAGGAGGATAAATGCTAATAGAAGGAGCACCACAACTCCAAGAACAAACCAGAGGGCTGAAAAACATGAATACCAGAATGAAGGTGAGATTCTAGGAAGAACCCATGATGGAACTATAGCAAAAGAGCTGAAAAAAAAAAAAAGAGAAAGGAGGAAGTTTGAGCTCAACTTACATGGGAAAACAGTTTCTGCTATCTAGGAGGAGGGTTTCGCAGCTGTCCTAGCACAACTCTTTCTTTAGAACTGGAAGAAAGAAAGTAGATTGTTTTCAGAAATAAACAAGATGAAAGTGGTGAGTAGCTAGGAGGGGATAATTAGTGAACTGACCTTGAACCCTCTAAGAAAATCTAAGTCCAAAACATTTTAAAACAAAAGAAATAGATCTTACATGCATATTGCACTAGTTGAAAATGGGTTGTTTCATCATACTACTAGAATACAAATAATTAGCTATCATTAAATAATATTGAACATATAATGAAAGTTAATTTTTGGTGAAACATATGTTAAAAGAACGTTAAAAGAACGAAACAGAAAATAAGTTAATTTTGAATTAAAATTTTAAAAATTAGAAAATTGAGTAAAAATAGGTTAGAATGATACGAACAAGTTAATTTTTGAATTAAAAATAAAAAGATAATATCAGTTAAAAGGATGTTGAGAAGTTAATTTTTAATTAAAATAAGAAAGTATCGTTGGCTCTGGCTGTCCATTGACATCCCTAATTAGAGTATATTACGTTGAAATTGAGAAGTTAGTTTTGAATTAAAATAAAAAATTGTGTCAATCAAGCCGGCGTTAGAATTTAATAAAATTTAGGTTAAAATACTTCGTTAGTCCTTGTTTTTATACCAAAATCTCAATTTGGTCCTCGTATTTTTATTAGACTCGATTAGGTCCACATTTTTGTAGATCAGTATCAATTAGGTTATTTCCGTTAGTATAGAAATAACACCGTTAAGTACGTGTCACGTGTCAGCTCCTCATTTTTTTTTCGAATTTTTTTAAATTTTTAAATTTTTTTTAGAAAAATATTTATGCCACGTGTCACATCTGTAGTATGCCACGTGTCAATCTAATATGGTGACATGTGTCAAATTATTGTATGAATCCAATTTAGTCATCGTATTTGTTAATTTGATTTGATCTCAGTTCCAAATTTTTTTAAAAAATTTCAATTTCAGGCGCTCCAAATTTAGACCAAATTTTACTTTTATATAAAATGTTATGATTATTTTTATTAAATATTTTAATAATATTAATTGTATTTAATATTAAAATTTTAAATATATTTATTTTAATTTGTTATAATTTTTTTTTTAAAATTGTACATTTGAATTTATAAAATTGTTCTTTTTAAGCCAACTCTAAAAAATTGTTGATATATAATGTTATACAAATATTTTGAATATAAATTTATAAATCTATATATTTATAATTTTAAAATAAAATTTAAATAAAGTTGAATATAAAATATAAATTTAAATAAATTAAATATTGTTAAAAATATGTAATAGAAATATCACTTTTAATAAAAGTATCATTATAATATTTATATAAAAATTAAATTTAGTCTAAATTTGGAGCGTCTCAATTTGAAAATTTAAAAAAAAATTGGAACTGAAATCAAATTAAATTAACAAATATGAGGATCAAATTGAGATTCATACACTAATTTGACACGTGTCATCCCATTAGATTGACACGTGGCACACTACAGACGTGACATGTGGCATAAATATTTTTTTAAAAAAAATTAAAAAAATTTGAAAAAAAAATTAAAAAATTTAACAAAAATTCAAAAATTTGAAAAAATGAGGAGCTGACACGTGACATCTACTTAATGATATTAGTTCTATATTAACGGAAATGACTTAATTGTTACTGATTTACAAAAATATGGACCTAATTGAGACTAATAAAAATACGATGATCAAATTGAGATTTTGGTACAAAAAGGAGGACTAACAGAGTATTTTAACCTAAAATTTAAAAGATAAAAAGTTTAGTTAGAATGGATTGAACGGATACTTATTAATAAATTTTGAAAATAAAAATAATGCATTGTGAGATACTTACAAGTGGATAAGGTAGTGGAGAATAATGTCCGACACAAATAAAGGAAAATGCATTTATCATATCTACAAAGAGTAAATTTAAAAATAAAGTGAATTTCATTTTCCCTGTGGTTGAAGAGTCTCGCTTCTAGTATGGTAATTCCCATCGATCCTTCCTTCACGGTGCTAGTGTTGAGCTCTGAGTTTGAATTATCACATTTTTGGTAAGCTCTCTCCTAAAACCCATATTAATTTGGCCGATTAGTTGAAAATGAAAAGCTTATGTAAAAACTGACCCAAAGGTTTATTCGTTCAAGCTTTTCGAAATTTGGTTGGTGGAGCTTTTTATTTAGGCTCTCTTTCCTACTATAAAAATATATCTTTTGATTTCACCCCTTCAATATTATCCTAAATCAAATCAATTATTTTTTTCACAAAAACAATTTTTTCACTCCACATCAAGTCAATTCAACCTTTACACATTATATATTATTTTTGTCAACCGAATCGAAAACAAGCTATAATAAATCACAATATAAAAATTACACATCATTTATGAATTAGCTTTATATTCTAACAAAAATTAAAATACACATTTAAATAAGGATTAATCATTTTATAATTTCAAACAAAATTATCTGAAATCAAAGTTGTATACATAGCTGACTGGCATCTTATTGTTGATGTAGTATTGCAAAAATATCTAAGGACTTTGAATGAATTTGTTGTTGGTAAAAGGAAAAACATTTTCAGGACAATAACAAAGCTTGTCAATACATTGACAATTATTACAATTTGGACAAAGAAATTGACAATTGTCGGGAGTACTGCAACGCAGAGTCACAACGTTTCTTGCCTCT
>Ga0214542_1005584_pt1 | contig 23767 bp, 23 predicted proteins | sample CNSS1metaG_FD_160096 | JGI IMG/M metagenome (GOLD analysis project Ga0214542, IMG submission 160096) | Root nodule microbial communities from cowpea collected in UCLA plant growth center, Los Angeles, California, USA - CNSS1 | ecosystem: Host-associated > Plants > Roots > Nodule | place: USA...
TTCAATGAGTACTTTTTGAAATTCAATAATACTGCTATAGAGAGTTGAATTTGTTCTTGGAATACCTTGTTCTCTGTTTCATTAACACCTTAAATATGGAGACATGCAATCATGCATGAAATTCTTTATAGATGTAATCACTCGAATTTCTTATTTGCTTTCTCCATCAATGTGGATAAACATTCTTTCCAACCTGAATGTTTCATGCAAGTTGTGGTGAGAGAAAGGGAGGATGATTTTGCTATGAACTTCTCTCTCTGGACCTTTTTCTGATATTATGTTTTCGTTCATACGATTTTGGGCCATTTTCTGTAATACTCATTATTCAATGAGTACTTTCTAAAATTCAATAATAATGCTATAGAGAGTTGAATTCGTTCTTGGAATACCTTGTTCTCTGTTTTATTAACACCTTAAATATGGAGACATGCAATCATGCATGAAATTCTTTGTAGATGTAATCACTCGAATTTCTTATTTGCTTTCTCCATCAATGTGGATAAACATTCTTTCCAACCTGAAACTTTGTTATCCCCATTGGCCACCTCAAATATAAACCTAGTTTGTGGGGTGCAACGCAAGGCTGCTACATAAGTAAATGCATTATATGGAATTATTAAGCCTGCAAATGATACTGTAAACATCCAACACCTACTTCTGTATAGCAGATTTCAGTTATCCATAACATAAGCACTTGAAAATGTGTGAAGCTAATTGATTATTTGAAGGGTCCTTTGAACATTCATTAAAAGAAGAAATTAAGGCCTTTAGTATGTATACCTTGTTAGAGGTATAACTTGTTTCCCACCACGTGTATCTTGTAATGCATCAATCTTAATTATGGTGTAAGGAACTCCAGAGATCTTCATAACTAATTCATATAATTGAGATAGTTTCTTTTCATCACAGATTGAAAGTCGCTTTTACTGCTATAAGCTTACAATTGCAACTTTGTTAAAACAAAAGGAATATCGTGGTTGTGGTGAAGAGAAATGTAACTGAGATCGAGGTGGAATTACTTAAATAAGAGGATTACATGTTGCACTGCTTGAAGGCTCCCAACGTTAGAAAGAAAACCCACCTGTGAAGAATGAAATAGCTAAAGCATTTATTCATAGAACTTGTTTGAAAGCCGATTTTCTCAATGTTATTGCTAGAATAGCTGAGAATACAAAGAAAGAGACTCAAGGGTAAGTAAATTGTTTGAACTAAAACAATGCTTTACTTGCACTATGGTTTATATTTGAAAGACACATCATAAAGGAAGCTTCGATTCTTTCCACATAGAGAATATGTCCTTGACAAAAAACTAAACTCTGTTTAAAAAGCTATGAAATAAGAAAATATGGTTTTATGGGGACTTTATTCTTTTTTCCGTCTACCAAACTTTAATTCATGGAACTTAAAAATGTATATTAACAACTAGAATCTATGCGAAACAAAGATAGATTATTAGAAAGGCATGGCATGGTATTCACACATTTTGGCATATGATTGTGCGAACTCCTCTGGGAGGTTCCTTCACGAATCGATTTTCATTGGTATCTAATGCCAGGGACTTTGCAACATGCATCACAAGCTAAATAATAAGAATCTGAAAAATATTCAAAACTACTAACAAATAAACAATGTACCGTTACAATCTATTAGTACTTTTGCAAATTAACTTCACACACCTCAACATAACTTCCAAAGGCTTGAAATCCAACCTTTTTATCCTTCACCAGTGCCCTTACTCGAGCTTTTTTAACAATCAATGACAATATCACCATCTACATTAGTCAAAACATAAGGCTAAAAGTCAGAATTCGTTTGATAATGCAAAGCAAATCAACCATGGTTATGAATACAAAACTATAACAAGAATATAAATTGCGATGATCTCATCAAACCCACCAACATTAAGAGCAATTTATCAAGCATCACACACATGTTTCTTCTTGCTAGTGATGAGCACGGCCCAACACAGTGCAGGTGGTGGGGAGCAGCACATAGACGATGTCCATGTCGACGCTGGGGATGTCGAGGACGGCCTCGTAGGAGCTGTACACCTTAGCGACGACGGAAAATCCCTTGTCGAAAGAACGGCTCCCTACGGCGTGAAGGACGACAATGGGAGCGAGAGCGAGAGCGTGGGAGACTTTATGCACAATTTTGGCACGACCGATGAAATCGAAACGAATTTTGGTGATTTCCGCCATTTTGAGATTTGAAATAGGGAGACCAGAGAGTTTTGGAGCAATGGAATGGTGTCCATGAGAATATGAACAAAAAGAAGATGCGAATGACCTAGCCCAATTTCAAACTTAGATTTTAGAAAAATAATTTATAAAATCAAATATTGCCACATGAAATACCAGCATAGGGAATAAAATTGTAGTCAGGAGTCATTAGATATTCGAAAATGATATTTCGACAAAATATTTTGACAAGTTTTTTACAATAGTGACGTGGCAAGGGAGTTTTTAATTTTTTCTTGCAAATGCTTTAATGAAACATCACGTGCGGGAGGATTGGTTTTGCAAAGTGAAAGAGAGAGAGAGAGAGAGAGCAAAAAACAGAGAGAGTTTCAGAAGTGGTGGAGACTGAGAGAGAAAGAGTGCTCCAAAGTTGTGGAAAGGAAACAACATTGCAGACAGCGAGAGAGAGAAGTGAAGAATTGCATCTGTGTGTCTGGGTTACTAGAGACAACGGGTACCGGAAGTCGTCGACTACAACCGTTTCATCGCCCCCACCGTACCATTCAACCGTTTTGTGAGTTTGTTACACCTCTTTCTCCCTTTTGTATTCGTCAAAAGGTGTTCCTCCCTCCAAAACCCTTATTTTGTTTGTTTAATTTTATGGAACAGAGTAGCCGAAAGTTGAACATGCAAAAATTTGTTTTTGATGACATTAAACATAAAGGTTGAAAATTTTCATTTATTTAACCCAAAGATTACATTTTTCAGTGCTCTGAATGATAGATTAAGTCTGCAACAAAAGGAGTTTATTGCTATTGGACGTCATTTAATATTTAAATTGGTTGTTGAGTAAACTGGGTGTCTATGGCAGCTTCAAATTGTTATATTTGTCATGTCATCCGTAAGTGGGAAGTAAAGACTACATATGTGGGCAGTCAAGTTACAAATTGTGGACTGAAGTTGCAGAATTTACAAAAACTAAAATATGGATATGTGATAACATAATGCAGTCACTTACACAAATTTTGCACTATTCAATGTCCATTTAATAAACATTGAACATTCACCATCGTGGGTGTTTGTGGCTCTTTCAAATTGTTCAAGTCGTCAAATCTTTCATATTTGGGGAGTAAAGCATTAACATATGGGGAGTACTGGTAGAAAATGTGGACTGCACTTGCAGGTTGTAAAGAAATATAATTGGGGTAATTTGATAACACCATGCAGTCACCAAAACACTGAATATTGACCATGGTGGATATTTGTGGGTTTTTTTTTTAAATTATCAAAATCCCCAAGTCATCTATAAGTAGGAAGTGAAACATTAATATGTGAGGAGTGAAGTTGAAAATTATGTTCCAAGGTCGTAGATATTTAAAAAGGTACAAAATTCATTTTTCATCAAGCAACGCAATAACTATCACAAATTTTCTATCTACCGAAATGCATGACCAAAACACTGGAAATTGACCCTTGGTCTTTGTTGAATGTTTGAAATTATCAAAATCGGCATGTCATTCGTAAGTGTGGAGTCAAGCAATAATATGTGGGGAGTGAAGTTGGATATTATGTTTCGAGATTGCATATTTTTTTAAAACTAATTTAAATATGGTATTGAGTTCACATTATTCACTCACTTAAACAAATTTACCATTTTCCAATTTCTATTGACTGATGTGAGTGCTTTATTACTTAACAATTGACAAAATACTCAACTCGTACGTAACTGGGGAGTCAGGAATTACTATGTGGGGAGTTAAGTTGAACATTATGTTTTCCAATTGTAGATATTTTTAAAACTAATTTAAATATCGTATTGAGATCTCACAATTCACCCACTTAAACAAATTTTCCATCTTCCAATCTCAATTGACTGACGTGAGTGCTTTCATACTTGACAATTGCCAAAATACCTATATCATACGTAAGCGAGGAGTCAAGCATTAATATGTGGGAGTTAAGTAGGACATTATGTTTGGAGGTTGTAGATCTTTTGAAAACTACTTTAAATATCGTATTGGGATCACACAATTCACCCGCTTAAACAAATTTTCTATCATCCAATCTCCATTCATTAACGTGGGTGCTTTCTTACTTCACAATTAACAAAATATTCAAGTCCTACGTAAGTGGGGAGTCAGGAATTAATATGCAGGGAGTTAAGTTGAACATTATGTTTTGAGGTTACAGATTTTTATAAAACTAATTTAAATATCGTATTAGGATAACACAATTCACCGACTTAAACAAAATTTTCATCATCCAATTTTCATTCACTGACGTGGGCGTTTTCTTACTTCACAATTGACAAAATACTCAAGTCATACGTAAGTAGGGAGTCAAAAATTAATATGCGGGGAGTTAAGTTGAACAGCATGTTTCAAAGTTGTAGATTTTTATAAAACTAATTTAAATATCGTATTGAGATCACACAATTCATCGACTTAAACAAATTTTCCATCATCCAATTTTCATTCACTGACGTGGGTACTTTCTTACTTCACAATTGACAAAATATTCAAGTCATACGTAAGTGGGGAGTCAAGCTTTAATATGTGGGCAGTTAAGTTGAACATTATGTTTCGATATTGCAGATTTTTATAAAACTAATTTAAATATCGTATTGAGGTCACACAATTCACCGACTAAAGCAAATTTTCAATCATCCAAATTCCATTCATTGACGTGGATGTTTTTTACTTGACAATTGCCAAAATACTCAAGTCATACTTAAGTGGGGAGTCAGGAATTAATATGTGGGGAGTTAAATTGGACATTATGTTTCGAGGTTGCAGATTTTTTTAAAGTAAGTTAAATATTGTATTAGGATCACACAATTCAGCCTATTTAAGAAATTTTTCATCATCCAATTTCCATTCATTGACGTGGTGCTTGTCTTACTTGACTGTTGCCAAAATGCTAAACTCATCCATAACTGGGGAGTCAAGCTTCAATATATGGGGAGTGTTGTTGTAAATTCTGGACTACACTTGCATCTTAAAAAATATTTTAATATGGTATTGGGAACACACAATTAACTCACTTTAACAAATTTTTCATCATCCAATTTTTATTTACTAACGTCGGTACTTGTCTTACTTGACAATTTTCAAAATCATCAACTCAACCTGTAAGTAGGGAGTCAACCATTAATATGTGGGGAGCAGTGTTGCAAATTCCTAATTGCTCTTGTAGGTGGTTAAAAAATTAAAATTGTAACACACATTGCATTGTCCTTCATACAATTTTAATAACCGAAATACTGCATATCCACCATAGTCCGTGCTTATGTTGCTTGAAAATTGTCAAAATTTTCAACTCATTAGTAAGTGGGAAGTTAAGAATTATTATGTGGAGACTAGTGTTGTAAATTTTGGACTACAATTGCATCTTTTAAAAAAATTTCAATATGGTTTTGTGATCACACAATGCATTCACTTATACACATTTTACATCATACAATTTACACAACCTAAACATGTATATTGACTAACGTGGGTGCTTTTGGTCCTTTAAAATTATAAATTATGTCAAAGCTTAAATAAGTGGGGACTCAAGCATTAAAATGTGGAGAATATTGTTGCAATTTCTACACTGCAGTTGCAGATTTATAAAAACTGTCAACATATAAATGAACAACAGAGTTCCAAATTAATATTCAGCAGAACTTCAACAATACCTATGTCCTTCCTGTGGGCACCAATTACAAAAAATCAGGGGATCTACCATATGTTTTTACTCAACAAAACAAATAACTTTACCAAAATATCATACTCTGCTCAAATTAATTGAGACCACTACAAGCACCCAAATACGGATATCCCCAAATGTGCTTTCTTCATATATTCCAAAGAGCCACAACTCTAGAAAATCATTGTAGTCTCCGCAAACCCACACAAACCGCTGGAAAATCACAGCGAAGTCACAATGCAACGGTCTCGATGAATGTTATTGAATGGGAATAGTGGAAGTGGCCTCCCTGTGGACTATCAAATGGTTGTCGGCGAGCACTTCAGGTGGTCGCTGTCTCCTGTTACCCAAAGAGAGGGCTGCAATGCTTCTTCCTTTGCAACAATTCCTTCTCTCTCCACCTCTTCCTTCTTTCTTTGTATTTCATTCTCTTTCTCTTTCACTTTGCCTAAGAAATGTTCCCGCACGTGTAAGGGTTTATCTCATTAATGCATTTGCAATAAAAAAATTTAAAATCCCTTACCACATCAGTATTGTAAAAAATGAGTCAAAAAGTTTTGTTGAAATATCATTTTCATTAGATATTCCCAATGCAGCACCTGAAAGTGGGTTACTAAGCACAAAACAAGAAAAATAAGACGACCCCACATCATATGCAATGTCCCATCACTTTACTACAAGGTTTTAACGGAAAATGATATTTTGACTACTAAATTTTGACAACTTTCTCTTACAATATGATGTGTCATCTTTTGAGTGGTTTTGGAATATTGAGAATGAGAAAATGGAGAAACGGAGAACCATTTACAAGATGCCACCTAAGGTTGTAAGAGAAAGTTGTCAAAATTTAGTAGTCAAAAAATCATTTTCCAGGTTTTAACCACCTAAATGCATGGCCAATCACATGAAATCGTGTACTGGACAATGACTATCACAAATTAGAGAAACAAATGTCACTATTGTTGGGAAAATGGGATGCGCACCACACAAAATGAGAGGCAATTTACTGCATTATTTTATTGAACTGTGATAGGCTATTTAAAAGTTGTGTATAATGCACCATATTAACCATCATCTATCTTAGTCGGGTAGAATGGAATTTAGCCCAATATTTCATCAATATACCAAATATTTTAGTAACCTAATAATTATTCACTATTTCAGCAAAACAAACTACTAGACATCTTATTTAAAAACTATTACAACTTTGTTAAACAAATTAAAAACAACCTAATCATTAATTTAAGATTATCTAACAAAACTCCCCCGTAAGCTTAAATTTTTCTTTTTTCATCATGAACAATTTCCTGAATTCCTGAAATGTTGTTGTAGACAATGGTTTTGTGAGCATATCAATTATCTGCTCTTTACTTCTCGCATGCTCGAGCTCCACACCTCCTTCTTTTACTTTTCCTTGATGATTCTTCAACATTGACAAACTTAACTGCTATAAAGGCCTAGAACTGGCAAGTTCCCTTGGAACATCAACAGATGCCACCTTTGAGTGAGAACACTTTGCTCCACCGACATTATCCAACCCACTAGCAACTAGTACATTTGAGTTGCAATATCCACCAACTTGCATCTACTTCACTTCAATCCTATTAGCCAAACTTCTTACAACATCAAGCTCACTTTCAAGCTTCCACCAAATCTCTCGTATTTGTTGTTTTGATTTTGAGGAGAAGCCTATCTTGATTCCATCCATCTGTCAGGGCTTTACAACCCCATTCTCCAATGGAAGACCTCAAGTGCTAGGAATTGCCTCCTAATGAGGTATGGGGCTTAAAGGTCCATCATCTTCATGCTCAACATTTAGGCCAAAAGGTTCATCACGTTGTTGCTGCTTGTACGAGTCATCAAAGACCAACACTACTTGTGGTTGAATTGTATCGCCATTCCATCTTAAATTCACATGTGGTTGAGGGGACTTTCTACCCTCCAATTTTGAACTCTCTTGTTGCCAAAACATGTTAACATCCTTTGACCTAGGACTCACTTGTAGTTAAGCTATATTCCCACCCTTTTGAGTTTGGGACATGTTCACATCCTCGATTCTTGAACTCGCTTAAGGCTGGGCATATTCTCATCCTCCAACCCCAAATTCCTATAGGACAAAACCATATTCCCATCCTCCAATTGAGGTTGAGTTATATTTTCATCCTTCATGTCTAGCTTCAAACACCTTTTCTATAGGATGCTCAACTCAAATTTGTACATCTGGTTTTTCTTCATTTCTACTTGGTTTGCTAGTCGATTGTGCTTATCCTTCAAATACAGTACCCGATCCTTTATCAAAATCGAGTTTCCTTTCTACATCATTTGACATATGCTTAAACTAATACTTTTCAACTCGGGAACATAGTAGACATCCTTGATTTCTCCAACCTGTTAATCCTTCTACATGTGTCGAATTGTTCCACGTCCTCCTACTACCACCTTGGAATCATCTCCACATGATACTAATTCGGCCTACATCTTGATGAGTTCATTGAACAAACTCTCATCTCCATGCATGTGATTGCTCACTCTAGTGTCCAAATACCAGACTAAGCTATTTAAACAGCCTGGACTAAGCTCGTCACGTCATCTCCTTTCATCCACACAATTTGAACACCACTCGACATCCGTGAGAATATTTTCTCCCTTTTTTAGTTTGAAAAAACTTTGTTATGTGACCAACCTTGCCATAATTGTAGCAACTTGTCGTTCTGCATTCTATTGCGTAGTGGTCGTGCTTGCCACACTTGAAGCATTTCACTTAAGACTTAGATCAACCTCCTCGTCCCCTTCCTTGACCACGGTCACACCAATTCTACAACCTGGTCTGATCTGTTTTGTCTTCAATATCACCTCAGTCACATCCACCTCGTTCGTGGTCACCTCATCCTCTACCTCTAGGACTTTGACCCTAAGTGTTCAGAGTTCCATCTAAATCAAGTTGCACTTGTAGCTATAGTGCATGGTCAAGTGGTTCCTTCTTCTTCCTTCTCCTTTGTTTTTGGGCCTCATGTGGCTTGACAAGTTCTTCCATTAAGATAATTGAAAGGTCCTTCGACTCCTCAATGGCGAATATGATGCTCTCAAATTCATCTGTCAATGACCAAAAGATTTTCTCCATAACCCGACTTGCTAGCATTGGCTCTCCATTCCTGTCGAGTTGGTTGGCCACCTACTCTACTCGAGTTATGTACTCGGTTACTTGCTCTCTGTCCTCCATCTTAAGGCATTCAAACTCTCATTTGAGGGTTTGTAGCCAGACTTGTTTGATGTGGTCGCTCCCTTTGTATGCAACCTCTAGAATCTCACATGCTTCTTCTTAAGATGCAAATTTGCAATCTTCTCAAAGCTTGACTCATCCACCGCATTGTACAAGAAGTACAAGGTCGATTTATCTTTCACTCACATCTTTCTCAATGCGGCAATTTGTACCACCATCCGGTCTTCGTTTTCCATGGGTTCTTGGTACCCGCTCTCCACTATATCCCATAGGTCTTGGTATCCTTGAAGGGTTTTCGTTTGTAAACACCAATTATCATAATTGATTTCTTTGAAAATTGTGGCGCGTTCATACCATTAACAACTTTTGCAATTATTCCCATTTTTTCAAAGCACTCAAGCTCACACTGCTTTCCTCACACTATTTCACTCGCTCTCTTTTTCTCTCTCTCAATACTTAGAGCATAAGAGTTGTGGTACCACTTTTTTGAATAAAGGAAAAAACTTACAGATACTAGAAGAATAAAAAATGGGATGCACACCACACAAAATGAGAGGTAATTCACTGCATTAATTTTATTGAAATGTGATAGGCTATTTAAAAGTTGTGTACAATGCACCATACTAACATTCATCTATCTTAACCTGGTATAATCACTAGTGCAGTAAGGGATTTTGGCCTCGGTTGTTTTTTATATTCTGCCTCGATTCCAGAACCGAGGCATATTGAGGCGAGGCAAAAAAGGGTGGGTTTTGGCCTCGAGTGTTAACCGAAGCCACAAAGGTACTTTTCTGCCTCAATTCTCTGAGGACCCGAAACCATAGGAGTATTTCGCACGCGCCACCATTAGCATTGTTGTGCTCGTCCTCACCACCGAGATCGTTGGCAAATGTTGTCGCAGCCAGATCTTCACCAGCATTGACCGAGCAACCCACCGTGACGCTTAAACCCATGGTGTGCTACCACTACACGATTTGGATGCGACAACGACAAACCACCATGAACCAGTAGAGCCAAGAGATCCAACACCTCCACTGTCATTCGAAGCAAAAGTGCAAGCCACCGTGGTGGGCAACCCTACCACTATGACGCAGACAACACCACAACTCTCACAAACCCAATCGAATCGGGAGTTGAGCCCGAATTCCGCCATCACCACCGTAGACAAAGGAAGAGGGTTTAACCCAATATTTTGGCAATATACCCAATATTTTAGCAACTTGATAACTATCCACTATTTCAGCAAAACAAACTACTAGATCTATTATTTAAAAAATACTACAACTTTGTTAAAAAAAATAAAAAAAAAACACACTACGCACGAGATCAACAAAACCACAACCTTACTAGTCACTCCACAAACTACATAAACGTAACAATAAAAAAGTAAAAGGGTTTGTGACCCTTCCTTCACAAACCACTGACCTAGTGTGGAGACAGAGGAAAAAAATGCATGCACAACTGCATGAAACATTATATAACCCAATGTATAAATAGACCGTGGTAGTCCGCAAATATGAGAGAGAAAGTTCCATAACAAATTATAGTATAAAGAACTTACATTTCGAAAACCCGCAAACAAGTATCAAAGACCGAAACAATACTCATTCATAAACCTATGCATCACACAACAGAAAAATAAAGAAATTATGTTGCTGGAAAAGGAAGAAGGAACAACAACCTTTCACAGCTTCACAACATACATGCATGACCTCTTCCAAAACGCAAACAATGATCACACATAAGCAAGCAAAAGAAAGCACAAAGGTTTAGATTCCCATACCTCGTGTAGAAGTTCCTCCAAGGTTTCTGTTTCTCCCGCAATTTCTCCCTGTAGGCTCACCTTCGCAATTCTTCGCAAATTAATTGAATGAGTATAGAAATTTTGATTCTAGTGTCCTTTTTATGTTTGCTGGAAAACATATTAAATAGGTTAGGCGCACATGTGCAGAGTAGTGCTGAAATAAGTGCAAACCCACTTGATATCATTTGAACCTCGTCAACCTACATTCCTTTTTTAATTTTTTTTAAACTTTGTTTTCTCAATAGATTACCATTGAGCCAGAACCAAAAATTCTTTGCCCGCGGAATCTACTTGCACTCATCCCTAGACTACGATTACGGGGACAAGGCAAATGGGATGTAACAAAACTCAAAGCGATAAAGAATGAAATTGGGTGCTTAAAGCCTTTAACACTGAACATGGTTCCATTGATTATGCACTTGGAAGCTTCATTTGGTTAAGTATAAATGTACCTTTTAATTATGGAAGACATGTGAATCAACTCTGGAAGAAATCTACAAATCAATGGATTAATAAGTGCAAACCCACTTCATGCCATTTGCACCTTATAAACATACATTCATTTCTCAATGTTTTTTAATACTTGCACATGGTTCTTTAATTATGTACATCGAAGGTTCATTTTCTGAATTTTGAATTATACAATCTAAAATACAATTTTGAAGACCGAGTTAATTCTCTAAATTGTATAAATAATACCATTTTCAAGTTTTAAATTCCACGATATGAATACATGTGACACATTATGTCTGGTGCTTGATGAACAAGGTATGGTCACTTTTACTACAATTTCTTCTGGGTTAATTTAAATATTAAGATGATATTCACATCAAGACAATTTTCAATACCTAATTTAGGTTGATTATAAGCTATCATTTCTTCGAGGCCTATTTGTTATCAATATCAGAGTAAACAATATTCTAACAACGTACGAGTCTACAAGCTCCTCCTCCAAAGCATAACCATCTTTCACTACCTTTGTTCATGTTCCATCTCATTTTGTGCAATGCTTCAATTTCACATAATTTGACATAATCTACAACGGATAGGGTACGAGGATTCCCCGCTAAAATGGGGATAGGTTCAGGTGATACCTACGGGTACGGGTTTATTTGTCATCTCTAGTGAAGAAAAAATTGTTATTCTTCTTTTGGATAAGAAAAATTAATTATTTGGTGGTGGGTTAAAATTATAATTTTATTCCACGGTGGAATTTTGGGATAACTAACCTTCGTCTTTTGACCGTGTGATTTGGTTGTTAGATCAATGGGTGTAAGTGGATTTTTGGAATGATAATTACTATTTGAGGATGAGAACGATTTGATAACATGCTCTTGGATATAACTATGGTGGCTTTTGTTTTGTTTTTTTTTTTGGAGTGCATGCATTTTGAGGTAAGTTGGTTGAAATTACTTTATTTAGTTTAGTGGATTGAATTTATCGTTTTAGGAAAAAAAAAGGTGAAAAGATAATATGAGATATAATTATGGACTTACCTTTGGTGTGGTGGAAATTCTGTTGTCGTTTGGTTTTTGTTTTATGCTATGGGTTCATAGGAATTTTCGGTGCATGATGATGTTAAGGGTTTATGATGCAAGAGCAAAATTAATGCTTTTACCTTGAAGAATGATATTGGGCTTTGTGTTGTCATGGTGGGTTTAATATTGATCAAATGGGTGAATTTTAGGAAGTGATTAGGATTGAGTGAGTGCATAATTATTTGACAACAGGTGTATAATTTGTTGTATAATGTAATTGGCTAGTCACATGAATGAATTGTGTGCAGGGATATGTAATGTCTTTTAATTGTGCAGTGAACAAGTAAGAAATGGAATTTTTGTAGCGAGTTAAGTGTAGTTTTGTTATGGAAAAGGTTCCAGGTGTTAGGTTCAAGTTTGTATGCTTTAGAGTTCTTAACATCTATTTGTTGTTTTTCGTATTTCTAGAATTATCGGGTCATTGGGGGAAAGGGTTGGTCGCTGAACGAGTGGCATGATAGATGGGTGATATAAATTTGTGAGACGAAGTGGTCTTTGGGTAACTGGTGGTCGTTGGGCGGCTGGTGTGTTGTGTGTTGATACCCAATTTGGGTGTTTTGAGCATCAGGTTGCCTTTTTTGCATGTTTTGCTCTTTTCGACTATGGTTGCAGGTGCTAGGTCATGATACATGTATGATATGATTTGCTAAGTCTTTTTATGATGCATTCACATGATGATTTGATGTATGGTTGATCATATGATGATGTTATATGCATGTGTGTGTGTGTGTAATGACAGTGTATGTATTCTCTCATAACATCAAACCTAGGTTGGTTCTTTTACCCAGAAGGCTTTTGTGAGTCGACTAAAAGGGTTTCTTTCGGCCATAAGGCTTTAGCATGAGCTTAGCAAGAGTTGATCTTACCTAATGCTTTAGTGAACAGGTAGAGTTATTGGTTGTAAGTCTTACGGAAAGCATGAGAAAGGCCTTTTCCAAGAGGTTTTCATGCGCAAGAAAGGTAAATGGTTGGTTATGAGAGAATGTCATACCGTGTGATATTACTTGGTGGTAAAATGAATTAGTTGACTTATGAACTAAGTGAGTTGTATGTTGGCATTATATTGTTATGTGATAAGTGTCAATTATTAGTTAAATTGTATATCATGTAGACACTTATGTTGCACTAAATCAATGTAAAAATCATTGCAATTGCCCTAATTTTTCATAATTACAGAATGAGGTAGTGAGAAAATATAAAAAGTGGAATTTAATACATTTTGTGTTGTTTTGTAGGTAAAATGAAGTAAATTATAAAGTTGGTGTTGAACCCCAAAAGATGAACCAAGAAAGTTAAATTTTAAGCCTATGACTAAGCAACAAAATTTGGCACTTAAGCCACATTTTAAGAAAAAATCACTACAAAGAAACATGAAGCTCCAGATTTGAAGCTGAGCACGAATAAGAAACCTCCATGGCAAGGAAACCTCCATGGCAAGGAAACCTCCATGGCAAGGAAACCTCCATTGTTGAACTTGCAAAAAAATGAACGCCCAAGCTTGGGAAGAAACCCATTTTGGAAGGAATCCTCCATGGCTAAACTTCAAGATTTAGAAGCTAGAGCAGCACTTGAAATCTTAGAAATACAGGGCATGACCCCTGGTATATTCATGTTGACTTTGTATACTATCCTAGAGAGAGAAACTCTTAGATTAATGTAGTTCTTACATTATATTAGTATATAACTATTGAAGGAAGGATGCTAGTCCAAGTTCATCTTGTATTCATCATCATGAGCACCAAATTCCTCTATAGTTGGTGTAACATCTCGTCAGGATATTATGGATTTTAATAAAACAAAGGAATATAAAATTTTAAATATATCGCATTTATGAATAAATCCTCATTTCCCAAAACACGGGAAATTTCAAACTTTATTATTTTACTAAAGCATTCATAATCCATAATTACAAAACTGAAAGTCTAGTCAAAATAGGCCATGAGCCTTTACAACATATTTCAAATCAAAAATAGAAAACATAAACATAAAAATTCCAGGATATCCCCACTCCGCGGCTAAGCCTCACCAGCACCACCTGCATCAACAACATCTGCTCACGTGTACCGCCTACACGATCATCGCCAAACACAAGAAGATAGGGTGAGCTTAACAATTAAAACATATAAAATTCGTATACACATATACAACAGATATATATAAACAACACAATCATCCCAGAGAGTTTCCCTTCTTTTAATTCTCATCACCTAGCCATAACCAGATCATTCGTGTTCTACCTCTTTTAGTGATTACCCTAAGGTAATTTGCTGCCAAACCTATCGGCCACAACTGACAGAGCACGTACGGGAAACCATTTCTACGGATCATACACCGTAACGCTAGGTGGAGTTCCCAAATACGAACATAGTTCGCATTGTCCCGAGACTACCAAACTCGTCAGCTATCTGCTGAGGAGGGTGTAACATCCCTAGCTACCCCTCCTCGGGTCCCAGAGGCTGTCAGGTTACTACAGCCCAATGCACCCTAACCCATCACCCTTCTCCGTCCATTCATACTGGGTGGGTTGTTGCCAATGGGAATCAAACCCCCAACCTGACCTTTAACACCTCTGGCTCACCAGCAGATGCTGTAACATCCCTGGCTACCCCTCCTCGGGTCCTAGAGGCTGTCAAGTTACTACAGCCCAATGCACCCCAACCCATCACCCTTCTTCGTCCATTCATACTGGGTGGGTTGTTGCCAGTGGGAATCGAACCCCCAACCTGACCTTTAACACCTTTGGCTCACCAGCAGATGCTACCAGTTGTGTTGCAGCACAACTGGTACCATCTGCTGGTGAGTCAAAGGTGTTAAAGCTCAGGTCTGGGGTTCGATCCTCCCTGGGAACAACCCACCTGCTAGTTGGTGCTAGAGGTGATGGGTTGGGGTGTATTGGGCTACGGACCTAACACAACCGGTTTGAGGGTGGCAGGTGGGATGCCTGGTAAGCCCAAGAGGATTCGAGGGTGTTACAGAGGGCAATCCATCTGGACCCATCCGTACTGGCCACAACCAGCACACTCACACTGGCAACACTCACCAACCAGAGCTCAACTCAAGGGTTCCTCGTGTTCATCCTCCATCTCGAGCCAAACTCGAGGGATGCCATTCCGAGCTCAACTCGAGGAATGCTACGTGCTTAACCCTATCTTGAGCTCAACTCAAGGGATACGTTCCGAGCTCAACTCAAGGAACCCAGCAATCTTACCTTTGAAGCATCACCAAAAGTCTCGTAGATCACGCCTACAAAGTCCAACGACTAGGACTTACAACAGCCAAATCGCCTAGCAGGGGATACGTACCGCTAGGCGCTACCAGCTTCCAGACCGCCAAGCACCAAGTGCCTCAAAACCATCAATAATTGAAGACACCGCCTGGCGGGACAGTTCACACCGCTAGACACATCCACTCTCAAACCTCACTGAATCCACCGCAACCACCTAGCGGATCCACCTTCACCGCCAGGCGGAGTTCATACCAGACCCCACTAACGCTGTTGTTATCGCCTAGCGGTCTAACACCACCGCCAGGCGCTATATCAGTACAGGCACAGTTCTGATCTCTTTGCAACCCTACACAGATTAAACTACTCACCCAAGCATCACGACTTACGCTATCTTCTCCAGTTTATGGAATTGCCTTTTCAGTGGCTAACTTACTATCCAATTCCCTACTTTATTCAAAATTTAACCTTAGTCAACACTACCACACCACAATGCACTCCCAATGCTTATTCCGTAACTTAATTTTAGTCATTACAGCCATTACCAACTCATTCCCTTTTCTAGTGTTAGCTTTGAGTTAAACTCCCAATCACAATAGTAGGTCAAGTCTCTAAACCTCTTGCACCTAACTTACCCAAGTCTAGAATTCCTACTATGCCATAATTGATATAAGCAAGACCTATAATAGCTAATATCATTACATCCTAAGGTAATCCCAACCTCTTAAATTCGTGCCCAAGAACTCCCTCATCAAATTTCCCCAGATATCACAGAATCCAATCAACTAATCCCAACTAAAATGGTAACAGAACCCAACCCAGCGCTTGTCATCATAACCATGCAGCAGCACTGCCACTGCGTTGGCGCCTGGCGGCAAGCCACGTGCCGCTAGGCGGTATATATACTTCTGGCAATTTTCCAAAATTTTTGCACCTGCAAACTCCACCCTTTTCCAGTTTTTCATTCCAGATTAATCTCCCTTACCTCTCGCACAAACTCACTTATAATCATAATATTTCTCAATCTACACACACATCAATTAATAATATTACAAAGCATTTCATTCGCTAGCAATACTCGCGACATCAAAACCCCAATTGTTCAACCCTAAAACACTTCGTCACTGTTCCATTTGATTATGACATTGATTACGAGGTTATACCAACAATTTGACATCAATATTATCCCTGAATAACTCCAGTTAACCTGTCCTCTGATCAGAAGTAACCCAGAACCCATAAAACACTAAAAACGAATCGTTTCGCTCGTGTCGCCTGGCGGTTTAGTCAAATACTGCCAGGCCCATCATCCAGAAACTCAGAAATGGTAAAACCCCCATGCTTTAGGGATGTACCGCCAGGCGGTTCCTTCCTTAGGAACCCAGAATCTCCAAACCAAGATGAGTCGCCTGGCGATTTCTGGAAATATTCCAAAAACGTCACAATTCAAGCATAAACAGACTATAATCATACATTCCATACTACATATCATGCAATTATTCACTCACATAATCAATAACGAGTAAAACTCCCCTAACCTGGATTCCTTAGCTTAAATTTGTAACTTGAAAGTTCTCCCTTGATTCCAATGACCTTCTTTGACTCTCCTCTATGCAGTCCAATGATCCACCCCACCTTACAACTCTCAAATTTCGTTCTCTCCTCTGCTAGCACAATGACAAACTACCAAAACCCTCTCTTCTACCACTAATTGGCCTTTTAAATTGGGTCTTAATTGTGGTTTAATGGAATAAAACGAAAATGATTTAAAACTAGTGTTTATTGTCATTCATGAGTGCATTATGGACTGTTTTTCAGCCACTCCCAGGCTTCCCATTCATCTAGGTTCTTTCAACTCTTCACATTCACACCAAAATTCAAAATGGCAAAATTAAAGTTCAATTTGGGTTTTCTAAGACTTGAACCCATAACCATGCAATGCCAAACCAATGCCAAACCATCATGCCAAATTCCTATTTCATGCTAACTAATATAATTCAAATATCATATTATTCCACAGCATGACTAACATATATTTAAAAATAATAAAAAATAATAACACAAAATTGGCATACATAGGACTCAAACCCAAGTCCTCTCACACAATCAAAGTACTCTCAACCACATGAGCTAGCACTTTTTCACGTCATACCAATCAAAATTTAATGTCATAAAGGCTTCTACTACCCATATTTATTAATTATTTATTTATTTAATTAATTAAATTTCCGCGGGTCTTACAGTTGGGATTAAATGTAACCTTTAAACTCTCTCTGTATTGCACTTGATTATATATATATTGTGTTATTGTTTTACGTGTTGGTTACTTGGTTTGCACTACTAAAAATTATAACATTACATGGAATTTTTCTTACAAATTTGTTAAGAAAATTTGCAAGACTTTTTCCTGCTATTTTTTCTAAGAATCTTAATTGGCAGGTAATTCCTTCATGGGTAATTATTTCCTACAAAATTATAAAATTCGTAAGTATTTCCGACAAAATTTGTTGTGAAATGTGTTTTATACAAAATATTGTGCAAAACAATTGGCAGCAATTTCCTAGAATTTTTTTTTCATGACAAAATTTATATGTTGTAGTAGTGTTGTATTTCACTTCGTGGTGATTTGGCCAATCATTGCACCTCATCAGCACTACAACTGACATAGTATACTTGTGGGAAAAGTTGGACCCTCATTAGGCCATCAACACATGTTGGCCTTTATTTACGGTAGAGCTACTCTCTTCACTCCCAATTTATGGTTTTGTTCTATAGGAACTTTAGTGGTCTTTAATCAATCATACATGTTTCTTTGAGAAGATAAAAAATGATACTTTCTTTGGGAGATAAAGATGTCTTTCTTCGAGTAAGCTATTTCTATCCCAAGTAAGTACTTCAATTTTTGTAGATCCTTCATTTTAAATTGGGTGGCAAGCTTTTGTTTCTCGTGTTCATCATGTACTGCAACAATCATATCATCAACATAGACCAAAAGTAGTATAAGTTGACCTTCTAGGAATGCTTGATAAATAGTGTATGGTCACCATGACTTTGTTGATAGCTTATGGAAATCATAACCTGAGTGAGTATACCAAACCAAGCACGAGGTGACTGCTTGAGCCTATACAAAGCTTTCTTCACCTTGCACACTTTATTGCCTCCTTCAATAGACCTAAAACCTGGAGGAATTTCATGTATACTTCTTGCTCTAAATGTCCATGCAGGAAATAATTTTTCACATCAAATTGTTGCAATTCCCAACCAAAATAAGCTACCAATGAGATAATGATTCTAACTGTATTCATCTTTGTCATTAAAGCAAATATTTCCTTATAATCAAGACCATAAGTTTGAGTATATTCTTTGGCAACTAACCTTCCTTTGTAATGATCTAATGTGCCATCAAATTTATACTTTAGATTATAAACCCATCTGTATCCTACTAGATTTTTATCTAATGGCCTGTCAATAATAGTAGAGAAAAAACTCTGATGCTATATAGAAAGGTGTTTAGTGGTCACAAAATGAGAAACAAGATACTTGGTACAAGACCTAGTTCCTTTTCTCAAGGCAATGGCCAGGTTATGAAGGTCAGGTTCACAATTACTATTGAAAGAATTTTCCAAAGGTTTAAAGGTACTAGTAGAAGTATTTACATTTAGCTCAGACGATTGAAGCTGTTATTGGATCAAGTAGGATGTTTTTGTCACCTTTGGTATTGTACATGGGAAAACTCTCTAGACGACTAGATTTTGTAGTTGACCCTAACTTAGGATTATTAGGAGCAATTGATATGATCCCAAGAAGGCTTATAACTTGGGCCATTGGCTAGGCCTATTTAGTTTACCCTTGTTATTAAATAAATACATATTTTTGAATGTTTTATTTTCAACCTAATAATTGGGCTTTATTTTACAGCCCATTTATTCATAATTCAGCAACTGTTGTGTGGAATGTTTTGAGCCCAACACGCATGGATTAGGTTGCCTTCATACAAGCCACGTTCTTCAAGCACTTCCTAAGTGAATCCTCTTTACGCGTGCAAAGTACAACCCAACAATGCACCTAAATGCCTCCTTTCCTTTCTCCACGCATTCAATAGTTTCCAACGTTTTCTTAATTGAGCCGAGAAGCCCAAAGTCTTCTCCTAATGTTGCAACGTTGTACTAGGGATTCCAGAAGCCAATGTTCAGTCCTTACTTCACGTGTAGCCAACCTAGTTTCTCCCAAAGCCAAAGGCCTGCTAGGGTTTACTATCTCCTTCACATGTCTCACCCAGCGGCTAAGGTTCACAATTGTTTCACTGTTAGGGTTCTGCTTTGTTTCCCATCTTTGCCACTAGGATCCTAGACGACATCCTCTTCCATTTCTTTTTATCGGTTGCCCTTCATCTATAAAGGGCGCACGCCATTTGTTTGTAAAGCATCTTTGATTAATAGAGAGAGGTTTATACCCCATTTTAGAGCTCACCTTCCTAGTAGAGGTTCTACCTCCTAGGGTTTCTGAAACCATTGAGAAACAAGAGTTCCCAACTGGAACGAGAGAGATTCGAGTTCTTTAGAGTCTTCCGCTACGTTACGATGGTGTTTTGCGTAGATTGATTAGTGGAACACCGATTAGAGTGGATGTCTGGCGAGATCCGCGACGGAGCGTCTCCATCAACAACTTTAGAGATATCCATACCACATGTTTTTGGAAAAGTATTTGGAGTACCAAGAGCATTAGAATGAGATGGTTCCTCTATGAAAGGTATGAAAGATGACTCAAAGATTCAAAAGACTCAACTTCAAAAGAACTCCCCCTCTAAGCTGATGTCGAGTGTAAAAAGATTTAGTTTCATCAAAAGTAACATTCATAGAGGTAACAAACTTTCAACTTGGAGATGGTAACAATGATATCCCTTTTTATTAGATGCATAACCAATGAATATGCATTTAACATCTCTAGGGTCTAACTTCCCACAAAATTGACTATGAATATGGATAAACACAACACATCAAAATAACTGACTATGAAGACAAAAAAGAAAAGGACCAATTGGATAGAAGAAAGACATGGATTCAGTAGGACTCATGAGATAAAGAACTCTCAATTACAATGAATAATAATTATCTCTCACGCAAGATAGTTCAATTAAACTTATAGGGTAAACATCACAATGTGAAGGATATTACAATGGTTTTTACTCAACCAAATATCACTACAAAATATTAATTTGACTTTATGTTCTCAGAGTATTCTGACCATGAATTCTTCTATAGATTTGAAAATTCTTCTATTGTGGCTATCATCTGGGTAGTCTTTGATCTATAGAGTTTTTTCCTTACTCTTGATTGGTTGATAATCATATGACAATTTTTCCAATATTTAATCAGAGATGATTTCATATATTATTCTTTTATCAGGTGTAACACCTGGGAAAAAATAAATAAATAAATAAATAAATATTTATTTAATAAATGTGAGTGGGGGAATCTCTAAATTAATTAATACAGCAAATTATGACAAGGAATAATATTAGCTCAAGTGATTAGGAGTAGAGATGGCAAATAAACCCGTCCCCGTGGGTATTGCTTGAACCCGTCCCCGTTTTGACGGGGAATCCCCGCATTGACTGGGTATGGGGAATCCCTGACTTTTTCAATTGGGTATAGGGATGGTTATGGGGATGTACATATCCCCGCCATAATACTCGTCCCCATCATATCTCAGTCATCATTGAAATTATTAAAATATTCACAATTAATTAAGTAACTCGATATATATATATATATATATATATATATATATATATATATATATATATACACATTTTTTTTTCAATTTTTTATTTTTTCTAATTATTTGGTTTGTCATGAAACTCATTCGTATCTCCAATATATTTTTCATCTTATCATAACATTTATGTAATTATGTTAAAATAATGTATGTCAATTTAAAAAAAATTATGTCATATTTGAATATTTCTATTATTTTTTAATATATTTATTTATTGTATATTTTCCTTTCACATGAGTATGTTTAATACTCTCAATTTAAGTGTTTAATAACATAAACATTTTACTAGGTAATATAAAAAAATTCTTTACTTATTTTTATTAATTTTTGTTTCATTTGAAGAATTCTTTTATTTTGCTAAAACAATTATTTCTCAACCATTGAGTATATATGTTGATATTTGAAAAGTGTTCTTAGATGTCTAAGGTATTTTTCATCTTATCATACCCTTAATTATACATTCATTTTCCTTTGTGTGATTTCTTTCAATAGTTTCCAAGACATACATTTGTTAATTTTTTAATATTTTTATTTGTTGTTTATTTTCATCATGTAGAATACTACACCAGTACAGTAAGGGCTTTCTGCCCTCGTTGTTTTCCACATTTTGCCTCGGGTCTGGAACCGAGGCATATTGGGGCGAGGTCAAAAGGTACACCTTTTGGCCTCGGTCATCACCCGGTGCCATATACATAGCTTTCTGCCTCGGGTCAGTTAGGACCGAGGCCATAGCTGATATGCATACTCATCATCTCCATCATCCACTGCAGTCACACGAACACACATCTGCACCCAGTGACTCACTTCATTCCTGAAAATTTTTTCAGGATCCACTTTGGTCTTAATGTTCACCAACCTCTCCAAAGTGGTAGGTCTTCTACCAATCCCTCAGTGCGAGCCTCCGGCGGCGGAGTTTGACTTTCCTTCCCCTTGACCACATCCTTCTTCTTGGTCCCGTCCTTCACCTGCGTCTGACGACACGCAGCAAGAGCTCCCCCACCGCCGCCTCCCGCTGCTAAAGTTGGATGAGCGGCAGATTTAGCCTTCTTCTTGTCGGATCTGAAAGGAGAATTGGAGGAGAAAGAGCGAGGACTGTTGGATGACGCATCGGGACTAGAGGAATCAGATTTTTTGGAAGAGAAGAACCTTCCCTTGAAGACCATGTTTGAATGAACCAAACGAACCCTAGCACCAGGTTTTGGTCTCACCGGAGAATACCAATGAGGTTATTGTTGTTGTGCCGGATGATGTTTTGGAGGGTGGCAATAAGGGGAAGAGTGAGGAGAGTGTTCATTTTGAACAGGGTGAGGGGTTAGTGTTGTCGCAGAGAGAGATGAAGGAGATGCAGCGGCGCGAGGAAGAAGTAGAGGGTTTGTGTTTTTTTTGCCCTAATTAAACTATATGGCCTCGGTTCAATTAATAACCGAGGCATATAGCCCTATTTGGTCCCAGTTTAGTGCCACCCGAGGCCAAAGACGTAACAGCTAGTGGCATTTTTGAAATTTCTAACCACCTTTTTGGCTTCGGGTCCGTTCAACCGAAGCATATAAGGACCTTTTGGCACCGGTTTTTTTTGAACCGAAGCCTATAACTCCTTTTGGCTTTGGCCTTTTCTTGAACCGAGGCATAAAAGTTGTCTGGAATTGCAAAAATGCCACCGCGTCGTTATATGCTTCGGTTCCTTACCAACCAAGACCTATAAGGCGAGGTAAAAATGCAATTTTGTACTAGTGCTATTTCAGTACATTTTATCTAATTATTTTTTTATTTTCTAACTCATTATATCAATCATACTGTAATTTTTCACTATAATTGTATAAATAACTTTTATTTACTACAATATCAAAATTTAATGTAATTGCCATGAATATTTTTTTATCATCATCCAACATATATTGGAGATCAAAAGATACAATATTCATGTTAAATTTTTTTTATTATATTTATTATTTGTTATTTGCGTCATTTTGATTAAATGATTTATTATCATTTTTATTAGTGTATAAAAAAAGAGATTCATTAGAATTTAAAAAAATTGAAGTAAACAAACATTTAAAATATATTTTAATTTGAATATTTGTTTTCCTTTAAATTTTTTTAAAAATATTTTTGAATTTTATCAACTAGGTTTTGTTCCTGCAGAGGGACAAATAAGATAAGTTAGGCACGAGCGTCACCTTACTATGTAGTCCGCTATCTCCTTAGTTAGCCTCTTCCCATTCGATACATGCCGGCTTGAACCCAGGAGGGGTTACCTGCAGAAGAATCTCCGAAGCTCAAGTAAGTCAAAGCTCTCAAGAGTCAAATCAGCAATTAATGAATGCGTACCTTTAA
>Ga0214542_1005587_pt1 | contig 23757 bp, 4 predicted proteins | sample CNSS1metaG_FD_160096 | JGI IMG/M metagenome (GOLD analysis project Ga0214542, IMG submission 160096) | Root nodule microbial communities from cowpea collected in UCLA plant growth center, Los Angeles, California, USA - CNSS1 | ecosystem: Host-associated > Plants > Roots > Nodule | place: USA...
TCATGATAAAAAAAGTGTAAATGCATTATTTTTTATGGTAAAAATGTTTTGTCCGTTGTTTTTTTTTTAAATATTTTATATAACTTTTGTTATTTTTTAAATTTATTTCACATTTGCTTCTATTATTTATTTGAATTTATTATCTATATGTTAAATTATGAAGTTATTTTTAAGCATGACTAACTTTAGACTTATTTGGTTGAAAAATACTTGTATTATTGTATAATTTTTTTAATCAAATTGTTTATTGATCTATTTGAGAGACAAAGAAAATGTTCTTTTTTGTAACGTTGTTTAAATCAGTAACGGAGTACTGTACAAGTAGTACTGTTTGTATTACGTTGTATTGTGGTGTATTACGTGTACATTACATGTGGATTATTAATGTTAAAATTCCAATTTGGGGCAAAATGTGCAATAAGGTATTGTCACTGGAATTAGGGATTGTCGTGGGTGGGAGGCGATTTCTGCATCTTTGATTTGCATAGGAAGCAATTAGACGTAGCGATTTATTCGTTCGATTTCAATTTTCCAGATAATCATCATTGACGAGTTGCTCGTGGTTTTAGGGTTTTCGGGATTGTGATAAATTTTGCACATGTCAATCAATTGGGGCTAGGGTTTTCGTGATTATGTTTTAGGATTTGTTTGTAGTTCGAATATTGTGTTGTTGTCTCCAATGATTACAACCAGAGGTAAAGGAAGAAGATTGGGACGGTGACATACCTATATAATAGGATTGCAGGAAAAGGATTGCAGCAAGGCACCAACATGAATTGGAATGGAGGAAGAAGATTGCAGCAAGTCACCAACTACCAACAATTCATTTTCAAAATCCTACTTCACCTATTTTTCCCCAACTATCTAATTACTACACTTGTATTGTACACGTAATACACCACAATACAACGTAATACAAACAATACCATTTGTACAGTGTTTCATTACTGATTTAAACGGCGTCACAGAAAAAGACTAAATTAAACACGAATTGCGAAAATGATGACCATTTTAAATATTTGATAAAAATAAGAACCATTCACAACAAACACTACGAAAATGAGGACGGAAAATGTATTTAAGCCTAAATATTACAACATAGTTATAATTAAGATGGGGTTTCATAAACCTTCGGTTTAGTATTTTTTGTAAGTGTACTGAAATTATCATCTCTTGTACCTTATAAAATATGAGTTTTTTTTTTTTTTTTAATGTGCACGTTGAACAAATTAAGCCACTTATCAATTGAAAAATAGCCAGATTTAGAGAATACATTATTTGGGATTTTGTTTCAACAACAAAATATTATAATTTGTTGTTATACAACAAAACTTGTACACTATTTTCATACTCTTGAACTGTCTATGAATTAATTAAAGAGTACATAACTCCTTAAGTCAAGTATAACATTTTAATTCGGCGAGATTTAGTAAAGAATCAATTCATTGATTTAAGTTAGCAAGAGATCCTTCATGTGATATTGCTATACAGTTGTGGGAACGATAGAACGAAGTTTTATATGATTTGTAGTTTTTTTTTTTTAATTTTATTATTCAGTTTATGAAGTTTTATTGTAATGTTTTATTTAAAATAATTATTTATTTGAATGGTTTGAAGAATGAAAAATTATAGTAAATTTTAGGATTTTGATTTCTTTCTTTCTGTTACTTTTTAAATTAAATAGTTAGTTGGTTGTCTGTTAATAAATTTATGAAACATATAAGTAATACTATATTTGATTTTTTAGTGTTGAAATTTTTTAATATTCAAACTAGTATAGTGGTTTCACTTATGGACATAATCTGACAAGTTCTATCTATTAATTGACTTAAGCTGAATATGTATCGATATTTTTAGATAAAGTTGAGATGAATACGTGAGTATTTTTTAAGTTTTTTTTAAGGAAATGAACTTCTATTTATGTTAAGTTTATGAGAGTTGTGTATGTTTTTGAACATATTTGGAGAAAATGTTTTCAAAAACTTTGATTGTAAATGATTATTCTTTAGTTTGTCATAATTTTGGATCAACGAGTGATTCATTGAAGTTTTAAAGAAAAATGACCCTAATGCTTATGTTTCTGTATATATGTAGGTCAAAGTTTCTTATGTTTACATGAAGAAAATTGTTATGTTGATAAGTTAACTAATTTAGTTGTCATTCATAAAAAAAAAATACATGTGATTTAATTTTTTACTTCCTTATAATAAGTATTGTTCACCTAGGTAATTTTAAGATGAATTCGGTATATAGTTTTTCTATGCTTTAAATTATTTTATTTTATTTTATTTAAAAATTTATGTGATGACAAATATTATTGGGTATATTTTGAGGTGTCCTGCATAAGATATCAAAGTTAATAATGCTGATCAAGAGGAAATGTCATATATTTCCTATATTATTATTCTTTTCCGCTGACAAAGAAAAAAAAGGGAAGAGATTCAGGAAAAATAAATCAATACAACCACAACATTTAATTAATTTTCAAAATAAAATAAAATCATGTATCACCTAATAAAGTTAAAAGAATAAGTTCACTCGTTATTCAAATAAAATAGACCAAAACATTTTCTTCCATCTGACTTGAAATCTGATCAACAAGACACAATATTGGTTTATTATTCGTGTCGTGTCTTGTCAGATTATACATATCATATTGAAACCTAAAACTGTATAAACCCTAATCGTTGATTTCTTTTTTAGCATTTTTCTTTTAGGCGTAATTTTGTTTTGAGGTACATGTTCTGTGAATGAGAATCAAATTCACTTTGTTGGTATGGACTTGTATCATTAATAAGTCTCAATTGTTATTCGTACAATCAGAAACACTTTTTTTTTTAAATTATCTATAGGTTAAATTATTTTATATGTGAATTAAAAAATTGTAATTAAACATTTTATACACGAGAGTTTCTATCATGAAGAAAATTTAGTTTAAAAATAAGTTCATTTTTTTTTCACTATTAAAAATACCCATGTAAATAAAAGTATACACATATATATTTTCATTAAATATCACTTTATGCATGCAAGCCTAATGTTATATCTTTTTATGAAATCTATATTTCATTAATTATCTTAGTTGTTAAGTGGAATGAATAAGAAATGTTTTATGGGAAAATATTAAATATATATTACGTTTTACTTAATATTTTTTATAAACTATCCATAGAAACAATAAAAAAAATCACCAGTAACTATTATTTATAATGATATTTTACTAGATTATTTAGTATTATTAATAAGATTGCTGGTCGAGTTAAACTTGAAAAAAAATATTTGATGATCCCATATTTATTACTCCATATGAAAAATAATGCAATTGGATATTTTTTTTATTATTAAACTTTATTCTCTTCAATCTTGAACTAAATATTATAAATACATGTTATCATTAAAGAAAATACACACAAATCTTTTTTTAGTCGTATTCATTATTTCAAAAGTTTTCATTCACTTCAACATCAAAGAATATTTTTTAGGTGAACTTCAATTCAACACTCATACTCAAGAATAAAAAGTTAACTTTGGAAAATCCACTTACTAATAATGATGAGACTTAGTTTTCCAAAAAATTAAACTTATTTGAGAAAAAAAGAAGAAGCATACTTAAACTATTTGAATCAAGATTGAAACCAAACAAGTAATATAACCATCTTTAAAAAAAAAAAACTTTAACAACTTCATTTCATCAAAATTTACAAAATTAATAGATGTTTTACTTGTCATAAAATTTTATTTATATGTAATATTTTATATAAATCTTTCATTTTTATTTAATTATATTATTTGATACTTTGTTTTGAATTTTATATAATTGTTCAACATTTGACATTGAAGAAACAAAAATATGTTATTTTGATATTTAATATTTGATAATATCATAATTTTTTATGGTTATTACTACAAGAAAATATTGTATTACCGATAAAAAAAAAATAATAAAAAAAATCGTTGGAAAAATAACATTTAATGATGGATAAAAATTCATAGCCAAAATGATATTTCCTGACGAAATTTACCAATGAAAAATAATATATCGACAAAAACAAAATTTACAAACGATTTTATTGACAAATTTTATAATTTTAATCATCGAGAAAAATATTCATGAGTAATGGATATGTTGGATGAAGAAGAAGATGAAAAATAGGAAGAAGAAAGATAAAAAGAAAGAAAAAAGTTGAAGAAGAGGAGGAGGAAAAATATAAAATCACAATATTTATCAATGAATTTTACTGACGGAAAAATTTGTCGATAATTTAAATGATAAAATTGAAATTAAAAAATATGGACACAAAGAAAAAAAATTCTCTTTGCATATAATTATAAACTCTTTATATATAGTTACAAATAAAAGAAAAAGGTTTTATGATGTTGTCATTTAAAATATAGTTAAAATATTATCGATTATAAATTATTTTAATCAAACTTTTATACACACTAGCGTAAACACAAACGCTATCGCGTTTGTGTGTATTCATTTTTTAAATATACATGATATTATATTAGTAGGTGATAATATTATAATGTTATTAAATTAATACACAAAATAAATTTATATTTATTAAAAATAAAGTGAAATAAGCGAGAGAATATGAGAGAATAATTGTTGTAGAAAACATGTAAAACTAACTATTAATATTACAAAATTTAACAAATAATTATATTTGTAAAAGGTAACATTTGAATTATGAAAGATGAGAGGAAATCTTATTTATACGTAGTTATAGATATATGTTATAGATATACACATATACATATTCTCTTTGCCTTTTATTTTTATCTTTCATTCACTTTTACTATTAATTTTATTTTTCTTTATCATAGATTCATTTTAATTTTCCTCTTACCATTCCTCTCTCTCCCTCTATCTTCAAAAAATGAAATGGACGTTACAATTTTCCCTTTTTGCCAATAGAATTTAGTTTTCCCCCTTCACCCATCTCTCTCATAACACAAAAATATACACTAAAGCTGAATACAACACTTCATTCCATGCCACTTTTAGGTGTCCCCCTAATTGCGACTCACCCTCCATAACAATACAACTGTTTTTGTTTTTTATCAACACCAAAGAGAACTTATCATGGCTAATAATTACAATAAACAACAATAAACAACATATATCACTATGATGTGTTCCTTTTTGGTTCCTCATCACCATAACATCCACTAATAATAATAATAATAATAAGTGGAATCATTTATATGGATAAGCATTTGACTAGTAAAACCAATTAAGGATACGAGGCCACAACATTGATCATATTATCACATTTAGCATCTTGCTTTTGCCATTTCTATCTTTAATGGGGTGGGGACTATAATGCATTTTTCCACACCATGATTGATAGGAGTTCTTATTTTATTTGGAACTGAAAAATGTACTTATGGGGGCACCAAAAGTTTGATTTTCTTTTATTAGGGTTGAGAAATAGAATCTAATTAAATCCTACAAAGTTAGTTTGAATTTTATAAAGTGAAGTTTGTACTCAATTATAATGTGCCATCTACATCAAATTTTGTTATAATAGACTCTAACTCATGATTATGATATCATATCATATTAAGAAGTGGACTCAGCCTTATAAAATTAGTTTGTAGTTTGTACTCATTTATATACTATAAATTTATTTTATCACTAATTATTGTGAAATTTACACTAAAATTCGTTACGATAAACTCTAACTCTAAGTAATTATGAAAATATATTAAGAAACGAACCTTAAGCCTACTCATGGTTGTAAAACTATGTTAAAAAGTGAAATCGGTTTGTAAAATGAGATTTACACCTACATATATAATGTAAATTGATTTGATCTCTCATCAATACGAGAATTCCAAAAATAACTCTAATATACATCTTAGAGTATGACATTAAACATTAATGGATGGTTTTTGAAAACAGACAATAATAATGCTAGTACAATAGACCTGCAAACAAGTATTATTATGATACGTTTCAAATAACTCTAATATTATTATAGACTTTAAACTTACCTCAAACTTATAAACCGATATACAAATGAACCATAAATCTACTTAATCTGGAGTTTCTGTGAGATTTTCATCCATTAGTGAAATCAACGAAATCAACAACTCTCAAAGGGCCAACAACATACTTCCATTGATTAGCGAATTTTCGAATAGAGAATAAGAACTTATACAGAAGAAAAAGGCGAAGCACCTAAGATCTTCAAAACCAAACTTTATTTAACTTCAAAATGGTGAAGATGACAAGTGGATTGTTCTTTAGATTCCTCTTTTTCAGTGATGGTTATGAGTTATAAAGTTGTTTCTAACATTAAAAAAATCCACCAGCCAAATATGAAAACAATGATTCATTTCTTCTTGGAATTGAATGATATAAATAGTAACGTGTGTCAAGTTAAAAAAAAGAAACTGTGGTTAAGTTAAGAAGACAACACTATTAATATGTATGATTGAATTATTAGTAACGTATTTGTATAATAAAATGAACACAAACCATATGAAATTTCTAAGTTTAAGATTATTATGATTTTAAATTAGAATATATTGCTGGTAATACTTATCTTATGTCCAAGACATTTTGCTTACCTTAAAATAAAGTTATTTAAATTACTATATATAAATATTTTAACTACTTTAATTAATATGTTAACGATTTTCCATAAACAAAGGTATCCATAAATACTGGATACTTTTTAAGTAATTGATAAACGCAAAAATGTCAAATAAACGTGCTTATATAATGTTTGTGTTCAAATTCTTTATAAAATTTACGGATAAAAACATTTTTAGCAACTGTAATTTTATTTTTTTGAAATTATTCTTTAACTACAATAGTTTTTTTTTTAATGATCAATTATATTTTTAATTTCTAATTCAAATATTTAGTTGTTTAAATAGAATGACGTGTTTGTAAAAAAATATTTTCTAATACTGGACAACAAGAAAATAACATATTTGTGACAAAATAATCTTTCGTCGATCTCTTGCAAATCGTATTTTTTATTTTTATTTTCTGATACTTGCACTACTTAGATGAATGAATAATAATTCTGAGAAATATGACAAATCGTATTCCCTCTTCTTCTTTTTTTCTTTTTTTTTCTTTTATTTTATTTAATTAATGGGTTTGAGCAGTGCAGTGTGTTTCGCACTTTTACTAAGGAAATAGATTGTAAAAAATTATTTATGAAAAATAATATTGATTTTTATTAAAAGGTTGCACTAATTTATTGATTTTTATTTCATATTTAATATTATTTTATTTATTTGTAGGTGTTTATGTAGGTATACATAAATTAAAATATAACATTAATAATTATTTATGAAAAATTTAATTTATGTAGATGTACAAAAATTACATACTAATATCCACAAATATTTATAAAAATTTAAGTATTTTAGTAAAAATAATTAAATATTAAATTATGTTTAAGTGTATAACATTCATATTTTATAAATGAAATATTTACATATAATTTATTTTTACTTATAATGTATCACAAATAATTTATTTAATATTTAAATATTTTAAAATAAATAAACATAAAAGAAATAGTACCGTCAAATATAATACATTTGTAATGATATCAATTAATTAATAATTCTTTTATTCCAAACAACGTAAAAGATAAAAAATAGTTAAAAAAATTATATAAAACAAATTTATATTTATTGCAAATAATTTTATATAAAATAATTTGCAAACATTTCATGAAAAAAAAATCATTTTAAAACTTCTAAATATTTTCTGCCAAATATGTATTGTATGAAAAATCAAATGAATTTCATACTAAAGTTTTTAAAAGAGAAATATGCAAGAACATTTTAATTTATTGGTTTATGTGGATCTCACCAAGATTTTATTTTTCTTCAAAAATGCGCTTTCCCCCTTTTTTTTCAAACAATAAAAAACAATAACATGTTATGAAATTTAATAAACTCGTTAAAATATTTCTTTCACAAAATATAAATAAAAATAAAAGTTGTTTCTCTTATATATTTGATGAAATCAGATTTCGTTGACAGCGAAGAAATTAATTGAGGTTACAGTTTTTTAGGTTCGGATTCTGGTGAGCATTACCACGGCCGAATAATCTGATTTTTAAAAATAAAAATTATAAACATAAAAAGATATGTAACATATCTATAATTTAAATTAAATCACATCAAGAAACTTAATTTTAATTTTAATTTCTATAAACAAATATGATACCAGATATTTAATTTTAGAATTAATAAATGCTTTATTTTTTCAAAACATAATTAATTAGCTTCAAATTAATTATGATTTTTGTTTTATTCCTTGTTAAATAATTTTTCTCACAAATTAGTATTTTGTTTGTTTCTAATCCTCAGTAAATAATGAAAAATTAATAATAAATAATTTATCTCTCTAACAACTAATTCACAACTTTATTCTAACAATATAATAATTTAAACATATAAGTAAACGAAATTTATAAATAAAATAATGTTGTAATCGGTACATAGACAATTATCTATAGTTATATTTTTAACTGTAGTTTTCAGTGGAGCATCGTCTTGTTATTAATATTAAAACTATATATCATTATAAATATAAAAGTTAAATATGTTTTTTTTCCTCCAAGTTTTAGTAAATTTTGGAATTAGTCCCTCTTTAAAATTTTATATAAATTTAGTCATTTATTTTTATAAATGCGTGAATTTTAGTCATTCTTACCAAATTTTAGTAAGTTTATTTGACATTTTAAACGCATTTTATGATAATATTTGAATTAACATTGAAGCGAAAATATGTCTAAACAATTTAAATATTATCATGAAATGCGTTTGAAACGTCAAATAAATTTAACATAATTTGATTAAAAAGACTAAATTCACGTATTTTTAAATATGAAGGACTAAATTGATAAAAAATTTTGATGATGGACTAATTCCAAATTTCACTTAAACTCAAGGGAAAAAAAAACATATTTAACCCTAAATATAAACTCAAAAACGTTTGGCTTTTTACCTTAGTGTTATTTTGAATATATAATTAGATATTATTCTTTATAGGAGTTTATTTTATTATATTATTGACAAACCAATTATATATGTGAATGTATAATTTTATTTTATTATATTTTCATTTTTATCATTAAAAAGGATTATTATTTTTCATGTGTCTATTTTCAGCGTACCCCAATTCTGAATTTTTATAAGGAAAATAAAAGCATAAGGATGGAGGTAAGAAAATTAGAAAATAACTGTATAAAGCAAAATCGAGTGTAAGTCAGAAAAAAAAAGAGAGAACATTCTGCAGAGGAAAATAAATTTGGGCTGAAGAGCAACAAATAGGCTCTTCATGATTCTTATACTATCTACACCCCTTTCATTTAAAATGATTTATTACACACCTTTTTATTTGTTTTCATCAAATCAAAATAATTTTCACTCCTTAAACCGTATTCTTTTTTTTTCAGCAAAATTCTGGTTCAAAATATTTCTTCAAGAAGGTATTTCCGAAAATATCTTTATTTGTATTTCTTGCAACTTGAAAACTATTTTACAAAAGATAATTAAAGCTCATCTTTTGGAAAACAATGTTTAAAATATTAAGAAAACAAGCACGTGTTCAAAAGTAATTGCTAGAATGTAAAAAAGGAACACAAAGTGTTTTTGATTATTTTTCTTCAGAATGCTTTCTTTACCCTAAAAACATTTTCTATTATACACATATTTTTCTCAATATTTGAGAAAATACTTTTATGAACATTATAGAATGATAAGAAAACAAGAACATATTTCAGAAGCTAGTTTCTAAGAGACAATTTTATTAACATTTTGAAATTGTTTTCCGGAACATGAAAAATATTAAAAGGGTTATAAGAGCCACTTTGAAAACATAAAATAAGTACCTTAAAAAATTCTCCCAAAAACGTTTTTATCTCTTTCACATACTAGGGTGTACTTTCCGTAATATTTTGTTTCATTAACATTTTGTAAAGTATTTTCTATAACAAATTTTCTTATCTTCACATTTTAAAATTAATTTCCATGATATGAAACAAAAAATACAAAATTTTTTAAAATAATAATATTATTTTAAAATATATAATTTAAAGGGAAATGCATTTAGCACAAAGGTAGTGTAAATAGTAGGACCCGAACAAAGAACGGCAATTTTAAAATAGAGCCCAATTTCCCAAGAACCAAAAAGAGCCCATTTCACGAGTGGACCCAAATTAAAGAGGAAAAGTGAAAAAGACTTATCTATCCTTCGTTGTGTGCAAGAAGTTCAAGTGCTAGTTACAAAATTGGTCCTTACCTTGCCAGTGGCAAAACGGACCTTTAAAAACCCTAATTCCTATTAACCCTTATATATAACTCATTCTTAGTTTCTCTTCCCTCTGCTTCGCCTCATTCTCACTCGCAAACCCTAATACTCCTTCTTCCTCTTCTATTACTGCAACACAATGCCGCCGAAGTTTGACCCATCCCAGGTCGTCGACGTCTTCGTCCGAGTCACCGGTGGCGAGGTCGGAGCAGCGAGTTCTCTCGCTCCTAAGATCGGTCCTCTCGGTCTCTCTCCCAAGAAGATCGGAGAAGACATCGCCAAGGAAACAGCCAAGGACTGGAAGGGCCTCAGAGTGACCGTCAAACTCACCGTTCAAAACCGTCAGGCCAAAGTCACGGTGGTTCCCTCTGCCGCCGCGCTCGTCATCAAGTCTCTCAAGGAGCCCGAGCGCGACCGGAAGAAGACCAAAAACATTAAGCATAATGGAAACATCTCTCTCGATGACGTCATTGAGATCGCTAGGGTGATGAAGCCTAGGTCTATGGCGAAGGACCTTAGCGGCACGATTAAGGAGATTCTTGGAACTTGCGTCTCCGTGGGATGCACAGTTGATGGAAAGGATCCTAAGGACTTGCAGCAGGAGATTACTGATGGTGATGTTGAGGTCCCTCTTGATTGAGGAGGAAGAAGGCTTTGTTTCTCTTTTTTCTCTTACCTCTGTTTGTTTCGTGTTTCTTTTTATTATATAAATTTGGGGCAACTATTGAACTTTTTGTTTAAGTTTATTTAATGTTTTGGATAATTTAGAAGATTTCGAGAGATCTTATCATGGGCTTATTAGTTTACTTCTGCTCATAAGATGATATGTTTTTCGATATAATTTTGTCAATGGATTGTAGTCGATTTTGCGTATATATCCCTGTGCTGGTCGGTTTGTTTCATTAGTTGAATTGGAATTTGCCTGGAATTTGAATTTTCACACCTTGAAGTGGATAAAGTTTAGATTGTGTTATACGTGTAGATTAAATCATGTCGTTCATTGTTAAGGTATTGATTTCTTGGGCAATTGATTCGTTTGTTTTTGCTTTGTTGGCATTCAGTTTACTTATATTATACGTGTTGTTGAAGTTTGTTATTTGATATAGGGTCTTAATTTGAGTGATGTTTCATGTAGGTACGTGTGTTTTCTGGTTTAATTAGACATTATTGATTTATCTTGAAATTGTTTGATGAAAGTTCTTGCCATATACGTTCGTAAAGAATTTTACAACGTGCAGATGTGATCAGCTCTACTGTGCTGAGCTATATAGAAACTTAATAGCTGGTTTGCTCACCCAGTGTGTTTATTTTGAGAATTGTGTGTGCAGTTTGTAGAAATATTGCCATATGCAACTCACTCTATATCAGATTGTATTCCATTGTTAAGAAACATTTGATGTTTGCTCGATCAACATTGAATATGGTAAATTACGTAAGATTTCTGAAATTAGTCTTTGAATCTTGTTTTTATGTTATGCAAGTACAAGCTTTTGTATTAGAGGCTATTGCCATTGCTTTTGTATTTGTTTTATGGCATTTGGATTTAAGCTCTGTAAGGGTTTGGATGATGTATGCATTAGTTGGTTGCAAAGCATGATACGCTTGGTGGTATCTTGTGAGAAATATGAACGATGAATGATTGAGTATTTTGTGAATCGGTATTGATTGTTATGTTCGTCTGTCTAGTAGAGATGGATAGCATCATTCAATTAAGCCATACATGCATCCTTTATGGAATTTGTATCTAGCATAGTTGTTTTTGTTGTAAGTTTTCTTAGTTCACATGCTAAATTTTTGTGGGAATTCTATCTATTCTATAAATTTTTGTAGTTGTGTCGTTCACTAACGTGTAGTGTTTTAGGTTTTATGTTGAAGTTTGAAGCATCTGAATGTAAGTGCTATGAGACATCGATATTTGGCATGCTGAATAAAATATGACATTGATGGGTTTTGCTAGTCTTTCCATCTGTAGTTAGATAGCGTCTCAAGTAATTGTTTATCGTTGTGGTATGTGTTAATCTTGGACAACTTTTTAACTGCATTACCATCTAAACTGGTAGTTTGTGGTGGTAAATTCTTTAATCATAATCTCTACGGTTTTGGTGTTTTGTTTTCGGAAAAAAGTTTGAATCAACCGAATTGACCATTGTTACCTCGGTTAAGTTATAATGACACATTTTGTTATTGAATTACAATTTCATTTTCTTCCAATGTATCGTGGAGTGATTCGAAAACAATGTTCCGTTTGAGGACGGAATTGTATAAGATATGTCGTCGAGTCTGAGTTATATTTTTAATATATAATATTGAGTTATATATTCTTAATCACCTGTTGGACGAAAATAATGAAACAAATCAAGACTGATCATCATAGATGAACTGTATTCAGTACCGTAAGTTCTGTATCAGCTCAACCAGTCTGCTAACAGAAAGTAAATAACACCATACTTTAGAGAAGTTAATTGAAAGTACCTCATACAATACATATTTTAGTCAATGGAGATCTAATTTTTCTCTCTTAAAAGTACATTTTTTTTAAAGACGTTGATTTTCATATAATTTAGGAAAATTGATCTTTAGAACTTATTTTGCATATGCTTTTTATAAGTTAGTTCTTATAATTTATTTTATTTTATTTATTGAACATATTTATGAAAGAGTTTACAAATGTATTTCATTATTGTTTTATGTGTGGTAATATGCAGGTTTGAAATTTAATGTAAGTGTAAAATTTAAAGTATTTTCTTAAATCAAAAGATGTTTTGGTTTGATACACCTTTAACTTAGTTTTGGTAATAAATACATAACCTCAAATCTAAGTTTTTTTCTTTTTAATTTTCTTGACCATATGTAAATTTAATAAAACTTTGCATTGTTACTATTTTAGTAAACCCCCTATCTATACTAAAATAAATTGGATTTGTTTGTTATCGGTCATGTTGAGAAATGTTTTCTCTTGGAATTGTGTGCATTTTATTTGGTAGCATTATTTTTATGTTTTCTTTCTGCTTATGGCGTGGGGACTTTATTGCACCTCAAAAACTGAGATGAAAAAAAGTAACATTGAATAGTTGTTCATAATAACTGGGCCTTTGTTTTTAACTGTCCAAATAGTTGGGCCTACCTATTTTGTTTTTTAGGCACTCCTTGCATCCCATATTTTTCTTTCTGCACCTCCATATTTTTTCTATTTTCCATTTTGTCCTCTTAATAATAATTAACGGGATAACATAATTTGGGAGAACTAACCGAATCAAAAAAGAAAATGTGATGTGAACGGGAACAAGAGATCCGGTTTACGATTTAGGGTATAGTTGCAAGAATTTGGAATATGGTGAAGTTATGCATAGTTATGTATGTTTATCGAATTTTGAAATCCGATTTTATTTGTGTGTATTGGATTTCGAAATCGTGTTATGTGAAGTTGAGTATTCATTGGACTTTGAAATTTGGTTTTGTTTGTGTACCGGATTTTGGCATGAAGTTGTATGTGGTCACCCGATTTTGAAATTAAATTTTATTTATGTGTATCGGATTTTGAAATCTAATTTTATTTATATGTAGTGGATTTAGAAATAACATTTATTTAATTATTTAATCTATAATTTGTTGTAGGGCCGAAATGGAAAGGACAACTAAAGTTGGGGGTGCAGGAAGAAAACAATGGGGTGCAGGAATAAGCCTTTTATTCTTTTATTGGCTCTTCAAATTAAGCCATTATTGATTAGAAAAGTAAAAACTCTTTAAAAGTAAAGTTTTTAGAAGCAAAGAGAGATTTATAATTTTTCTTCTTGTGCTTCTATCGAACATTTATTTAAGTTTCGCAATACTATTTTTTTTATGCCCAGTTTTGATTTAAATCATATAAAAAATTTGACGTAATCAAAACATTAACTTCCGAGCCGTAGTTGTTAAAAAATCAAATTAAACGTTTTTGTTCTTGATTTTGTTTAGAAACCAACTTCCAAAAATTTTATCCAAAATTTCCTAACACTTACTTCCAAAGTAAGTCATGATTCCTTAATGGGGATTATATTATAAAATTCATTTTTGAGTAATTACACATTATTACTTTTGGAGTCATGATATTTTTGGAGATTGAAATATTTTGAAAGTTGTTAATACTTATTTTTTATTGGATATGCGTTATTTTCAAGACTCATTATTCAAGTAGCTAAACGCTTCTCTTGAGTGGATATATCTCATAATAATTTTATGAGTTAAAATTCATTTTTGAGTAATTAATATTATTAAAAGTGATTTTATTGTATATATTTTAGTTTATTTTTATTTTGAATTTAAGTAATTAATATTTCTTTTCAAGTGAATATATCATATAACTATTATTTTCTTTTTTATATTTTTAAGTTATTTTATCAATCAAAGAGAATAAATATATAAAAAATATTTCAAGTGTTTAACATGTGACATCTCATTTAATAGTTTTAAACTATTAAATAAAATATTATATATGATAATAGACCAAAACAGTTAGTAAAAGACTGATATAAAAATATTATTACAGTCATCCATAATAGTTATAACAATATCATTATATAAAAGCTAAAACTGAAGATGTTCAAGAGTCTCTTGTCTCTTAAAACAAAACAACTACTAAGCCACATAAACAAATCCTACTCTACAGTTTCACTATTTTCCAAGAGGAGAGTATTCTCACCTGCAACCCATTCATTCTGCTCACACAATTAAGTGATCATTGCAAAATAAGTAGAAAAACACAACAACACAAACAACACATGTAACTAATAAGAAAAATAAATATTTAAGTAAACTATAATCATGTTATAAACTTTACACAACAAACAGTTACATTATTGTCTATTTACATCATATCCACAACTAACATTAATTCAATTATTCAGATACATGCAATGAACATCGGATCCCTTGACGGCCTGCATTCGTGCGTGGTTGTTAAACTCTATAGAGTTTGGCCTCAAAGGGTTAAAACCTAACCACTTACAAGGTAAATCCCCTTCACACCTAGGACTTGATCGAGTCCAGTGACTAGGATCTTCGTCTTCTCTTCACCATATAACTTACTCTACTATACTTGAGTGTAATTAGTTATTAGAGAAAGGATACCGACCAATAATGAATCCTTATGTCACTGCATACACTAAATACCACTACTTAGAACTTCCCTTTAGAAACCATTGCTCATATCACACTTGCAGATGCATACATAGATATACAAATATCTCAAATATCATTGACAATCAAATTTATACAAAACCACACTCTCCAGAATGAAAGAAAAACCTTTGATCCAAGTCCTAATCCACTCTAGCACGTCTCCTTGTTGGACGAGAGGTATACTCTCGACTAACGACGACATTGCTCGCCTAACGAGTTTATCACTAGGACTCTAGGGAATTAATTCATTTATAACTCGCCCAACGAGTGGGACTCGTGCAACGACACCCAAACGTATAACTACCAAATGTATAAGTCAACCTAGAAACAATATAAACATGATCAGGGCACAAAAACAAAATCACTGACTAGCAGAGACTCATAAGGGAAGATCATAATTCACACGCAACTCACAAATCATCACATGTATCCATAAGAATGATTGATTGAGAAAAGAACAGAAAATCAACTTACTCCATGGAGAAAATTGATGGGCAGAATCAAAGAGTACGTCACATGGATCTCCCCAACAATCTCATGTCATTAAACATATTAATGTATGGTGAGATATGGTAGACAGAAGGGAGAGAGTTCCTAGAAAAGATTTTCTAAAGAGATAGAGTATTTTGAGATAATAAGATCTTTTTATGAATTTCCTATTTATATGTAAGCTTTTTATTATTAAAATAATAATAAGATCTCATATCTAAAACAATATCACTTAAAATAAGATTTATAGGCTAGTTCTATCTACATACTTTGGTTGTATTTATAATTTATTAACATTTTTTCTGTAAATCAAAACTAAATTAGTTAATTTATTAGCATAATATTTTTTTTAAAATTTTAATTATAAATCTAAATTTTATATAAGATAGAAAAAAATTGAACAACATATAAAATAAAAAGACTTATAAATTTATTATTATTATTATTATCGTAAGAAATAAGATTTTGGGTTGAATTCAAGTGACATTAATCTTATTTATTATATGAGTCGGATTCAAGTTTTTCGTATAAGAAAAATATTAACGCCTATATATAGATGCACAGACGAAAACAATTTCTGGTGCTAAAGTGCAAAGCTTAGCTCATGGAATTGCACTTTTAAATTTTAAAACTTGGAAGCAGCCACCGTCCAGTGAAATCTTAGGTTACACACACAAACCAAAGGAGAAAATGTTTTTTTATTTATTTTATTTATCTCCACCATCAGGTGTTCAACACGTGGCACTTTTCCAGCCACAACATCACATTGTTTACATTTGAAAACCAATATCAATAGCATACAAAATATTGTTAAAAATTCAGACATTAAAATTGATTAAAATTCTGATGATGATGATCATCACCATCTTCTTCACCCTTTTCCCCAATAATTGTGATCATCACAACTCAGAAATGATTTTGTTAATATATATTTGGTGGTCCATGTTGATGTTATATAGCAGGGTGGTTGGAAAATTAAGTCCACTATGTATTTCTAATCCTAGCTACTCTGTAAAGAGGACCAACCAAATTTGGTCCCTACAACTACTCATCAACCCTCCCTTCTATCACTATTAATATTAATATATGTACTATAATATATACAATTAATGCCCTTCCAAACAATAATTATAATAAACACAGATAAATTTTAACTAAAAATCAAAATTAGTCTCTCTTTAAGATTTTGATTTAATTTAATTTTTTAATTTTATAAATATGTGAATTTAGTTATTTTAACTAAATTTTGATAAATTCATTTGACATTTCACATATGTTTTATGATAATATTTTGAGTTATTTACACTATTTGACACATTTTTACTTCAATATTAACCGAGAAACACGTCTAACATGTCAAATAAACTTAGCCAAATCTGATTAAAAAGATTAAATTCATATATTTTTAAAATTGAAAAACTAAATTAAATCAAATTTTTGAAGAAAGACTAATTCTAAATTTTATTTAAGAGACCAAAAATATATTTAATTCTTTATTATGATTTTGAGTATAATTTTCACATATTTAATATTACTGATCAATTAATTTATTTATTATTATGGTCAATGATATTAAATTACATATTATTTATGATACTACTAATGAGTGACATTTGAAGTTACAAGTTTTTTATATTGTTTATGCATGAAGGAAATTATTATACGGATAAATTAATCATATTGACTTTTGTTCTGGAGAACAATATAAAAAATTCCCATGTTTTTATTTATAATATTTTTGATAACATGTCTTATTTATCTACGTTTCATGGATGCAATTTCTTTTATTATGGGCTTGATTGGTTCTCCTATATTTCCTTTTCTCCTTTTTTTATTTATTAAAATTGTCATGTACAGATTATTATTACACTTTAAAATATTAACATAATTAAAATGTCAAAGTTTAATAACATTTAATATGAAATTATTCGAAATTATTTTATTTATTTTTGTTATGCATGTAAAATTTTCTTACACTATTTTACATTTTTGTCGGTTTATCAATTTAAGACAAGTTTGTAAATGGAAAGTTTTCTCCATGTATGTATACTATAAATTAATCTTAATTATGGTTGATGTGATAATTAACTACCCAATTAATTAGTAAATTCTATAATGAATTTTGTGGTGAGGAACAGTAGGACCCTCACTGTGCTCAAAATCCATTTGATTTTAGGTATGTCCAGATAAGTTCTTCTCACATGTCTTCATCATCCAACAAAGATAACAACTACCTCTACTCTTATTTTTATATACCTTCATAATAATTGCAGTACAGAAAATAATTATTCATAACTTTTTTTCTCTTTCCAGGATAATATATGTTAATCTCTTGCTATTTTATTATTCTACAATGTTTCTTAGCCACCAATTCTCATGCTTCACTTCAACTTCAACGGGCTTATATAGTCAATATTTAAGAAAAAATAAAATAAAATTGGAAATTAAAGTGCAACTTCCTAATCTAGAGAATTCTAGTATTTAAAGAAAAAGTTACCACAACATTAACCTAGTTTTCTTTTTCTCTCTCCCAAACAAAAATTGACATCTCTCTCCATTAATAAAATGTTAATAAGTTCTAACACTAGTTTGAAAGAGCTTCATAAAAGATAAATTCTAATTCTATTTTACTATTGATTATTTTTAACATATTTAACCTGTGTTATTTTACATGTCTTTGTTTTTTTTGGGTCAAATATGTTTTTGGTCTCTAAAGTTTCAGTAATTAGTCTCTCATAGAAATTTTTGACTAATTTAGTCCTTCATATTTAGAAATACGTGGATTTAGTCATTTTAATCAAATTTTGTTAAGTTTATTTGAAGTTTCAAACGTGTTTTATGATAATATTTGAGTTAGCATTTAAGCAAAAATGGGTCAAACGATGTAAACAATTCAAATACTATCATGAAATGTGCTTAAAACGTTAGATAAACTTAACAAAACTTGGTTAAAAGGACTAAATCCATACATTTCTAAATAAGAAGGACTAAATTGGTCAAAAATTTCAAGGAATGACTAATTCCAAATTTCACTAAAACTTGAGGGATAAAAATCATATTTAAACTTTTTTTTTTCAAAAAAAAAAGTGTGTAGGTTCGTGTCATCTAAATTTTGTAATTAGGTCCTTAATATTTTAATTTTTTTACTAAATTTATTCAATGAATACAAATTAAATGCAAAAACAAAAATAAAATCCCGATAACAATGTTGTGAAATTATACATTCATTCAAGATAAAAAAAAAAAATTATTTTCATGTGTGAGATAGAATTTCTTTTAACAAAGATAAGCACTTATAAAAGAACCTTTTAATAATTATAAGAAACTAGTTGGGCTTAACAACATTTTATATTTGTGACGAAATTTATAATTAAAAATATTTTGCTTTAAATGGACGTACACATTCTAAAATTAATACAACACATTCAAAAAATTATAATATCTATGCGTACGTAATCGAGAGGCTTAAATACATCGATCTAATACATTCAATAAGAACTGACCAATCGAAATAAATAACAACAATGTACACTTGAAAGTTGTCTTCATTTGTTTTCTCCCATGTGCAATGAAGCTAACAAGATAGACTTAAACAGGTGGAAATAAGAAGTATGAATATTATTAAATATAGATAAATTAATTTAAAAAAAAATTGTTTCAATTTTATACAATCTAAAACTTTATGACCACAGTTATCTCATTTCTATTTTAACAACATTTTCTTTCCAATGAAATAAATTATATGATGCCCTAAAGAGAGAAACTATAGTAAGGACTAAGGAGGACCCATAAGGGACCATAGTTATTAATCATCCCTAGCCAAACTTGTGACAAACATTGCAGCAAAAACAGTATAAGTAGACCCCTATTTGTTCCTGTTTAATTTGCTGTTATAATAATAATAATAATAATTCCTTTATCTACTGCATTAAAATTTTCCCATAGTTAACCACATGTAGCCGTTGATACAGAAGAAAGCTTTTAGATCACACTGGGCCATGGCCATATATATATAATGTATGTATATGTGGTACACATGGTATGTGATAAGAAGAAGTGCCGTTGCAATGGTGGTGGTGGAGTGGGACCATGCAAGCGAAATCAAGCTAAGAGGGGCGGCAAAAAACTATGTTAATCATGTCATTGTCCATAGACAAAAAACAAAACACACAGTTAAATTATTTGATTCAGTACTATTCTCTCTCTCTTTCTTTTGTTACTTAAATAGCACCTCTTTCCACTAAACTTTGGCAGACCTAAGTATAGTAGTGATTGAGAGTTGAGAAATGGCGAAAGATGTTGAGGTTCAAGAGCAAGGAGAATACTCTGCAAAAGACTATCATGACCCTCCTCCGGCACCCTTGTTCGACCCCGAAGAGCTCACACAGTGGTCCTTCTACAGAGCCCTTATCGCTGAGTTCATAGCAACCCTTCTCTTCCTCTATGTCACTGTGCTAACCATAATTGGCTACAAAAGACAGACCGACGCCAACGTTGGTGGCACCGAATGTGATGGGGTTGGCATTCTCGGCATCGCTTGGGCCTTTGGTGGCATGATTTTCATCCTCGTTTACTGCACCGCCGGTATTTCAGGTATTTATTATTTGCCCTTGTTTCAAAATTTTGGTTGTTTTTGTTGGTTTGGTCGGATTTGTACGAGGAACGTGTACGAGTAAGCATGCAAGAAGAAGGTGTAACATGTTTTTGGATTTGGTGTTGTAGGAGGACACATAAACCCAGCTGTGACATTCGGGTTGTTCCTAGGACGCAAGGTGTCCTTGATAAGGGCGTTGTTGTACATGGTAGCACAGTGTGCTGGTGCTATCTGTGGCACTGGACTGGCGAAGGGGTTCCAGAAAGCGTACTACAACAGGTATGGAGGCGGTGCTAACTCTGTTGCTGATGGCTACAACAAGGGCACTGCTTTGGGGGCTGAGATTATCGGTACCTTCGTTCTTGTCTACACTGTCTTCTCTGCCACCGACCCTAAGAGGAACGCTAGAGACTCCCATGTTCCTGTAAGCACCACATTTGTTACAACCTTAATATACCAGAATATATATATTGGTTACTAATTCATGGTCTCACTTTTTAAACATGAAGGTTCTAGCACCACTCCCCATTGGGTTTGCCGTGTTCATGGTTCACTTGGCTACAATCCCAGTTACTGGCACGGGCATTAACCCAGCAAGGAGTTTTGGAGCAGCTGTAATCTACAATGACGAAAAAATCTGGGATGATCAGGTAAAAACATTTTAAACATTTGAAGATGAAAACATGTTTTTACCGATGTTGATTAATTTATGTGATTATGTTATGAACAGTGGATATTCTGGGTTGGACCAATTGTTGGAGCAGCAGTGGCTGCATTTTACCACCAATACATCCTCAGAGCAGCAGCTATCAAGGCTCTTGGATCGTTCAGGAGCAATGCTTAATTAATTAATTAATTAAGCTAGGTTCTTAATTTCCAACAAGGCTATGGTGTTTGAGGAAGAATAATAATTTCCACGTTAAAGAGTGCTGGTCTTGTCTTGCAGCTCCCTAATTTAGGTTTTCTGGTCTTTTCCTTTGATCAGCTACAGTGGTTGCTGTCGTGGGGTTTGGAGGATAAGGCCTGAACCATATGGGGAGCATCAAAATTGTAGATAAGCATGCTTGTGTCTAAGGGTGTATTTTGTATCCCTTTTCTGTCTTTTTCTTTTTCTTTTCTTCTTTTTTTTAACTTCCTTGTAAGTGTTTCCTTTTCATTTCTCATGTTACTTAAATATTCATCTTTTCTTAATCATGATTTATGTAATGTACCATGACTCCAGTAATATTATCATGATTAAGCTTTTCATTTCTTTATGTCTTTCGATTTTAGTTCTCAGTTTAACTTCAAAATTTTAGATCAAAATGATGATAGTATTTAAATTGAGAAATATCTGATTGGGTTTGGAAAAGGACAATGTAGAGAAGTGGCCTTGGGAATTAGGCCAAAAAAATTGTTGTCCTTGAAGATCTTACTAATTAAGCTTTAGATGTTGTAAAAAACAAATGCTTATCCTAATCTTAATGATTAAACTAATGAAAACTTGTAGTAGTGAAAGTGCTTAATGAGCACCACAATTAAACTACTCTTCCACTTAAAAGCCCCACTATTTATTAGATAAACAAACTCGGGTTTTGTGGTGGTGGTTAATGATGTGACGTTAAATTTTGGATTGCTTTTCAAACTCATCGTTGTTGCTAGGGACACTATAATTTAAGTAAAGAAAAAGAAATAAACAAAGATAAAGTAAACATGTTAGGTGGATGACTTTGGATTCCTTACAAGTGCACCCCTCATTTCTTATAATATATTGGTGAGCTAATATACGTTATCTTCACCCTATTTTATGTCTCCATAGTTTTTTATTAGCTAGGTATGTGTTAATTTTTCACAATTTGTGTTGATAAAGTTGTTAAAATTTAATACAAGTCTATTTCACATGTAAAAATGAAAAATAGTTGAGAAATTAAAAAAAAATATTTTAAAAAAAAAATTCTTTGTTGCAAAAGAAAGGTTTGTAAATTTAAAAAGAAATGAGAGAAAAAAGGGTTTGGATTATTCGTTTCTATATTTCTTATCAATAAAAGAAAGTCTATGTGAAAGGTAAAAAGAAAAGAAAAGAAAGGTTGGGGTTTTCCGCATATTCTATTCTGAAGAGCATATCCATGGTTATATAGAACATGAAGGTGACGGAACATTTGAGAATTTTTAGAGAAACAATGATGATCATGTAATGGTGCTTAAGTTAAGTATCTTAGAAAAAAGTAAGATTATGACGGATTAACAACTGATGTACCTTTCATTAATTAGTCTTGTAAGGTTCATTAGTTCTGTAATTATCATATTAAGCCAACGTGTTACTTCGAACTCTCTCGAACCAGCTACATATATTCTCAAATGTTATGCCCATATATTTAATTACGATGTGTTTCGGGATGTATGGACCAAGTGCCTACTATGAGAACCTCTTCAATTAGCACTGTCTCTTCGTTCTCCAGTTACTTCAGCGAAATCCTCTCCTTAGCTCGATCGGTTGGGATGACGATCGGGGTACCTGCCTAAAGTACTCCGATGCTTAAGTTAGACGGTGCCGATCGGTGTGTCGATATATCAGTTGTAATAAATGCGTAATTAATGTCCTTACCAACCTACCTTTGAGCCCTATTTATAGCTTTCGACATGGGCCTGTGATTAGGGTTCCTTAATCACGGCCCAATAAAACCTTAATGAAGATTAACGACCCGTTTAACCGATAATTAACAACTTATGTTGTATGACCGTGCGACCGATGACCGCTTGGCTGGGCTGATGGTGCTACGTTTCCCGCGAATTGGTAGTGTGTCTTACCGATCCACCGAAAGGTGTTTACAAAGTCCTGCTGTTGCTTTATCAATATACCGATGGCATATGTAGACAGAAGGCCCATCAATACCGATGTACCGATGGACGCTCAAGGTTCAAGGGTCCATCGCTGTCACTTTACCGATGGGCCGACGGGTTCCCAAAGGTAATGGGTCCATCGTCGTTACTTAACCGATGGACCGATGGGCTCCCAAGGTTGGAGGGTCCATCGCTGTTGCTTACCGACGGACCGATGGGCTCACAAAGCTGGAGGGTCTATCGCTATTATTTAACCGATGGACCGATGAGCCCATATTTTATGTACTATGTTCGACCGATGGTCCTTCAACGATTTTAGATGGTTGTTCGTTTACTCGTGAGACCGATGGTAACCTGGGGGTCAGTAATGGCCGATTGACCGATGGGACGTACTGTACAC
>Ga0214542_1005588_pt1 | contig 23754 bp, 16 predicted proteins | sample CNSS1metaG_FD_160096 | JGI IMG/M metagenome (GOLD analysis project Ga0214542, IMG submission 160096) | Root nodule microbial communities from cowpea collected in UCLA plant growth center, Los Angeles, California, USA - CNSS1 | ecosystem: Host-associated > Plants > Roots > Nodule | place: USA...
ATATATATATATATATATATATATATATATATATATATATATATATATATATATATATATATATATATAACAAATTTTCATCACATAAACATATTAAATTGATAAAAATGAATTGTTTTTTTTCTTAAATAAAGAGATATGTACTTTTCATTTAATTTAATAAATTTTCAAAAAATTACTTAACATAATTTTAATTTACTGTATGTTTCAAATAGTTTTAGAAAAAAGAAATAGTAAAAGCATTATTTAAAAAGAATAGAAATAAAATAATTAATGAATAAATTAAAAGTTTATGAACTAAAAAGGGTATTCAAAACTAAAACGAGAGACTGTTGATGTAGTGCAGGTCAGTCACGCGTGGTCCAACATAGAGAGGAGAGCATTAGAGGTTACTGTTTTTCTTCTCCATATAAGAAAGTATGTTGTTAATGGTGCTCTTCTTTTCTTTTCTTTTCTTTTTCTTTATTGTTTTCCTTCTTTCTTTTATCGCCATATTCATTTACCTCTTAGAACTTTTCAACACCATCTATCATTTATTTTATTTTACCTTTCCTTCCTGGTGTGAAGGTACTCTGAAGAAAACTGTGAAGGAATGCTTCACTTCATCTCAGCTTATTTTCACTAGAATGAAATTCTATCTGGCTTGAATCTATGATGAAAGTGGAAAGAAGGATTTTATGCCACCTTGTGAAGGAAAGGAATATACTCACGTTTACGACGCAAATGCCAACAATTATGTTATTAAGGTTTTAGTCTTGGAGGTCGATACTGTGGAAGCTTTGATGTAAAAGTCCTTGTTATTCTGTTGGGAAGTTTGTTTTGATTGGGTTTGCGGTTGTTAATTTGCTGTTGAATGTGAACCTTTATCCTTTGTTTTCTCTGTTGATGTAATTGCTAGCATATTCTTTTCTTCTTCTTTTTTGTATAAGGGTTGGGGCAACCCTAAATAATACTTGCAATGATTAACATTGTACCGGTTATATCCAGTTAAGAAGGGAGATTTATTCATAAACATTATAAAATGACACTTAATACATTTAATGTTTAAAATCACTCAAGTTACACTGACAACAATGTGTAAGCAAATGTTGAAACTAATGTAATATTGAAGAGGTGAATTAGATATTAAATGTTTAAAATGAATATTTTTAAGAATAAATTATCTGTGAGTAGTAGGTGACTCCTTTGTTTATGGCTCTCCAAAACATAAATAGTACTACACATGTACGCCTCGAGTGAATTCTATGACATATATATGAATAATTAAGTTTAATGTTAACTATTTGGTATATATATATATATATATATATATATATATATATATATATATGATGTATTATATTTTATTCATGTTTAGCTTATATTGTCTTAGATAATTCTTTGCATACTAGCTTACCACATTATTTTTGTGTGTGTTTTGTTTGTCTATTTTATGATGATCACTTTACGGTATCAGCAAATGATGAGTTAGGTGATGATACATCTATGATAGAAGGAGAAAATGCTTCTGATTAAGCTCCTAGTAATTATTCAATCAAGAGATAGTTCTTTTGAAAAACTCAGTCTATAATTGGTTTGTATATATTTTATTGTTACACTTATTTTCTTTTGAAATAATTATATATAATCTATAGATTAATAATAAAATATTATAAACAGGGTCTTCATTTTGAAAGACTTGTTTTAAGATTCAATAATTTATTATATAAAATAGTATAAAATTTTTAATATATTAATATCTTTACACTTTCGTATAATTGTAGAATCATTCAGAATTTTATAGCAAAACCCTATTATTTAAGCAAAAGAACAAGGAAGAGACCATTCAATCTTACAAAATTTATCTAAGTATAAAAATTTAAATATATTGATATCTATACTTATCTTATAATTTCTGTCTCCAACATGAAATTTAAAAACATTTAAAATCTCCACAGTATTTAAGATTTTATTTTTCCTTTTAAAAATTTATAAAAAATAGTACATATATTATATATAATTTAAATGTAACAAGAATTTCATTGTCATCATAGATATCATATAAATAATTTAACATCATTACTTCTATGTTTTTATATTTAAATTATGATTTTCAAGATGTGATAAAGTTATTTCTTTTATCTTGCGTGTGAATAGAGGAATGGTGCATTATCTTGCACAAAACGATGAATGGTGGAAAATCTTATTTCTTACGGCACATAGTAAACAACTTTATTTTGTATTAAATAGTCTTTTGTAAGTTAGTTTCTACTGAACGCTTCTCACATCAACCCTAAAATCTGTGCAGGTTTCTCACATTAACCCTAATCTTCTTTCTTTTGCTATCATCCCCACACCTCTTTTTTCTTCTTTTTCTTCTTTTCTTTCTTGAGGTTTTGTTTTCATGGCGCAATTCTATAAAGGTCAATATTGTAAATAATGTGCCTCGTTAAAGAATGTGCCTCGTTAAAACCTTACTAGGAAAAACCCTTTGGAATAAAAAAAACCTAGTGAAGAAAAAAGAGTACAACATTCTGTATTCTGTAATACAATATTGTTCATCACATATTCTATTTCTCCCCCTCATGTAAATTTACATCATTAAGGTGACGGAGTCTGAACTTGTGAATCATTTGCTCAAAAGTTCTCCTTGGCAAAAACTTCATAAATGACCTTCCATATTTTCACATGAATGAATTTTTGGATATCTATATCATCCTTTCAATTGAACAATATACTATTGTCTTCATATATAGTTGTTGATTCCATCTTTCTCGGGGATAGTCACAAGTTTCTTGCACATGTTGAATTATAAACTTTAACCAAACATATTCACAACTTTCCTCGTAATTTTGTATGATTAGACGATGTTGCTACTATGGTTTGTTTCATATACCTTCATGAAACCATTGTGCTACCACATATGAACAAACATCTTGTTTGTGATCAACCATTGTGACATTGTAAGAATATGTAAAATAACATGCATATCCATAACCCATTGGCCTGAATCATTTGGATAGTAACAAAGTATATGTTTTACTCCAAACCATTTTCTTCTTGTAGTTGAAGAACTATATCTTACTTAACAAATTTACAGCAAATGCAATATTAGATCGAATATAATTAGCAAGATACACTAGTGTTTCTATGACATTAAGATATGGTGCTTCTAGACCAAGAAGATCTTCATCATTTTCTTGAGGTCTAAGAAGAGTCTTTATCAACATCTAACGACCTCACAACTTTTGGAGTGCATAATGGACATGACTTGTCCATTTAGAACATTTTAAGCACCTTAATTATATAAGATTCTTGACGTATAAAAACACCTTTATTTAAATACTCAATTTCTAATTTCAAATAAGACTTTGCCTTTCAAAGATCATTCATCTCAAATTATTTCTTTGAGTAATCAATTGTCTTTGTAAGCTTATTAGGAATTTCAACGATGTTTATGTCATCTACATAAACAACAATTATGGCAAATTCACTATTTGGATCTTTTCATATAAATACAAGAATAAATAGGATCATTTTTATATCATTCTTTTAATAAGTACTCAATAAGACGGTTATGTCACACACGTCTTGATTTCTTTAATCAATAAAAGAGCATGTTCAATTTTATTGAATAACCCTCTTTAGAATTTGTCTTGTTGGGCAAATAAAATCCTTCAGGGATTTTCATATAAATATGATTCTCAAAAGAATCGTACGAATAGGTTGTAACATCATCCATTAGATGTAAATGCAAACCTTGTTGTGTAACTAGGATAATCGAATATTGCAATGTTGTTGCATCCAATACTAGTGAACATGTTTTTTCACTAATCAATACAAGGTTTTGTGAACAACCTTGAGCAACCAATTATGTTTTGTATCTAACAATTTCATCATTTTTAATTTGATTTTTGCACAAAAATCCATATGTACCCAACGGGTTTCATAACTTCAGGTGTGCAAACTATATGTTCAAAAACCTTTCCTTTAGCAAACAAATATAATTATGCTTCTTTGCATATTTTCATTTTGGCCAATCTTTTCTTTGCCAACAATCTTCAATGATCATTGCTTATTGATCATCATTGTCATTCATAGCATTCTTTGCTATGTTATAAGTAAAAGTTTCGTCAATGTTAACTTTATTTTTGTTCCATATTATATGATTCATGACATAATTTATTGGGATCTCATCATTTTCAACCATTTCAGGTACCTGAGGTTCTTCTGGAACCGATCCATTAATTATGTCAAATGAATCTTTTTGGGATTTCAACCTTTTCGATTAGGTCATTTTGCATATTAGCTCCTTTTCTCATTTAAGAGTTTTTATCTTTGGAACCAATAGGTCTACCACGCTTCAAACGTGTCCTCATGAGTTTTTCAACCTTTTTTTTTCGCATCATAATAACTTATCATGTCAAACAAGGCAATCATTTTGATTTGTAAACTTCTGGTTTACCATGACATGCATTTCTATTGTACTAATAAACTTGTAGTACAAACTATAAGAGAATGTTGATAATTTGTCTAATACACTTTCTTTTTCAACTCAATCATAGAGATATAAAGATATTTCATATTTTTTTCATTGTTTGTCTCAATTTAATATTCATTTAGACAAATATCATTGAAACTTAATAAGTTTCTACTCAACTTCTTGGTAGAAGTATAATAGCTCTTCTAAAGTCTTCAAATATATTTGTAGTACTATAAATAATACTAACATCGATGTATCACATTATCAAACAAGAGAAAAATTTATTACTCTTGAAAATTGTATAAGTTGTTGCACTATCAATAAGACACATATCTTTTGGTACTAGTGCAAACATTCATTTTTCATATAAACGTAAATATCAATATGAATTTTTTTTTAACACTCTCATAATCAATGAGGTGATCAATGCTTCCATTTACTTTAGCAAAGAAAATAACAATATCAAGATGAGTAGCATCCATATGGCCATAATCAGAATCACAATCTTCATAAGCAAAGTGTGTTTTTATGTTCTTCTCATTATTTGTAAGATGCTTTGGTGTACAATAAGTACAACTCAAATGGCCTTTACCACCGTAATGATAATATATACTTTCATCTTTTTGTCAATATTTTCACATTTTCCTTTTCCTTTTTTTTTCACATTATTGTGCCACTTCTGGTGACAAAATGTGTCTTTGAAATATTCTTTATAACCATGTCCATAATCAAGATCACGATCACGATCATGAAAATATAAATCAAATTTTGCTGCATTCACTTCTGGGAATGGAGCAGAACCAATTTGGACAAGTTTCATGATTTTCTATCAAAAGCTCATTGCTTTGTTTAGCTATACAAAGGCATGAAATAAATTCATAATATTGATTGCTGCATTCACTTCTGGGAATGGAGCAGATTAGGCGAATCTCATGATTTTTCATCAAAAGCTTTATTGCTTTGTCCAGCCAACCATACATAGGCATGAAATAAATTCATAATATTTGTGAATCCTTTTTCACAATATTTTTGTCGCATGAACAAATTAGTTGCTTAGATGCTTTATTTCTTTATTCAATGGTATCCCAATATCCATTGCATCTAAATGTATTTCAACATTTAAAATCCAATATAAGGAATTCTTCCTTGCAATATCAAGGGTCACAAATCCAAATTTTGCAACGTTTCGCGTGTTTAAAACTAACACATAAAATAATAATATTAATAATAATAATAATAATCATCAAATAATAATAATCATTGTCATAATAAAAATAAAAATAATAAGACGGAGATGAAAATTGATAAAGTCAAATAATTCTTATCACAAGAGGAAGAATATAAGGTAAACTTATAAATTGAGAAAGGATTAGAAAGAGCCTGGATTGAGACACGCAGAGCACTATCGTTAGAAAGAAAAAAAACTTCCACTGGTCCTCAATTGGTTGGAGCATCATGCTGATAACGTGTTATGAAATAAAGCGAATAACAGAGAGAATAACATATAATAGATAATAGGGAAGAGAAGAGACGATAGAGAACAGAGAATGAGAATGAGAGAATAAGGAGCAATTCACATATGTGTTCTTATTATTGATAGGAAGATTCCTATTTATAGATACAACATGTATTCCATAAAGGAAACAAATCAACACCAGTGCAGAAATGCAAAACGACAGCGATTATTTTTAACTTTTGATTCCGGGTGCACACCCGAGGCATATACTGCCGAGGTAAAAAGACACTAGTTTATGCCTCGGTTATTAACCCGAGGCATATTTGAATCTTACGGCCTCGGTTCTGATTCAATCGAGGCATATTAATCATTAAAAAAAAATCGTTATAAAACCCACACCTCACTCACTTTCTTTTCTCTCACATGCATGGGACCCACACCGCACACATTTTTTCTGTTTCACGTAGCACTCTCTCACCTCACTCATAAATCACACACTATTAACTTCTACACTCTTTCTCTTCTCTCTCCCAGGACCTCACTGCACCACTCTCTTTTTCTCATTCACGCACACTACACTCTATCTCTTTTTCTCATTCACATAACCCACCCATCACACACTCCTCTTCTCTCACAATCACACACCCTCTCACAGAACCCGTACCATTCACGCACCACTCACACTCTCATCTCACTGCACCCACGACCCAACATTCACACCTCACTAAAACCCAACACACACACACACACACACACTCATTTCTCACAGTACCCGCACCTGCATAATTCGTAGAAACGGTGCATAAGCAAAAAATTATTTACAAACTCAATCTCCATCAAACTACAAACCCAATTTCTACCATATATCTTAATAATCTTAAATTCAAGATTGAAAATATAAGAAAACACAAACAATGCAGAAAATTAAATCAAGACGAATCCAAAAACAACCCAAAACGTAAAAATAAACATACAAAGGAACGAGATTAAACAAAGGCAATGCTAGCGGTAGCGGCATCGGAACAACCTCCTCGACATTGCGGTGCAGCGGCAGTGCAGGCGGACTGAACGGAACTGTGCAATGGACGTTGGTGATGGTTGCTCGAAGATGCAGCGACTCCTCGACGGTGCAGTGGTAGCGCAGCGGCCCCTCGACGGTGCAGGCGGAACGAACGTCGCAACGGAATAACGATGATGGTTGGTCGAAGAAGAAGAAGATACAGTGGCGCCGGAAACCTCCTCTGCAGTGGCGGTGCAGGCGACACGAAGGGCTGGCACGCAATGGAAGAGTGGACCAGGTGTGCGGCGCTCAAAGAAGAAGAAGAAGTGCAGAATGTGTGTTGCTTCGGTGTGAAAAGATTTGGGTTTTTTTAACCCTACGAAACGATATTGCCTCGGTTAATTCGAAACCGAGGCATATTGGCTTGCTCATATGCCTCTGTTGGCAAGAGGACCGATGCATAAATCATCTACTACCTCGGTTATAAAAGAACCGAGGCATAAAAAAGATGTAAAAATTTTCAAATTCTGGAAAAGCGGGAATTGTCAAAATATTTTAAGCTATATGCCTCGGTTAAAATAGCAACCGAAGTATAAAAGTTGACTTTAATTACAAAAATGCCATCGCGTGTTTATATGCAGCGGGTGCGCAGGAACTGAGGCATATATTACGTTGTAGAAACTCTTAAATGCACTAGTGCAACGTAGTCAATACAAATATTTACATAAAGAATAATGAATCATATGAGTAAATGTATCAAATCAATGGACAATCATTAATTCATTAATTCATAACAATTTTAACCCATTTTTTTTATCCATTTTTAACTCACCACTTCAACATCACATCACATCATATCATTTTCCTTTATTTTAAATGTTCTGACAAGTATACAATTAAAATTGCAAACAACAACATAACATTGCAGTTCTAAAGTTGGAGTATTTGAACGGAGTGTTAGAATTTAATAATATTTATTTGAGTTTGATGGATTTTTTTTTTCATAAGTCAAATAAATATGTTTCTTTTATCATTTATTGGTTTTAACTATTTAATTCAAAAGATATTATTGTTATATTTATATAATTATGATTTAAAATATATTTATTTTTATATATTATGAGATATTCTTTTATATATATATATATATATTATTGTTTAGATATTAATAAGTAAGAATAAAATATTTTATTTTTCTTAAAAGATATTAGGTTTATAAATATAAGGAAGAATTATGTTTAGGGAAAGAATTTTAATAAAAATGGTGTCGGTCAAGGAAAGAGGGAGGAAGTTTTAAAAGTTGAGTTTTGAAGGAAAAAAAAAAAAAAAGAGAGAGAAAGAAGTGAAAAGTAATAGGTAGGGAAACTGACATATTTGCTCTCTTTCTTACCTTCTTGTTTATACGTATGTACGATAAGCTGGGATAAATTATGGTTATTTTTTGTTTAATTATTATCTTTTTAAGCTAAATGAGTTTTTATTTCAAATATCTCGATATATTTGAGAAATTGATAATTAATTTGGGGTATAGGGTTTTAAAGGATGTTTTTGAGGAATGATATTTTGATGAAAGAATATTTTTTTTATTTATTTTATAAGTTTCATTGGTGTAAGGGTATCTAGAGTTGTGAAGGAAAGTAAATAAATTATGATTTCTTTTTAGTTTTGTACATTAATTGTTTTTTAGGATAAAAATGTGTTTTTGGTGAAGGTGTTGAAATTTCAATGTCATCATCCTTGACAACTCGTCTGTATTATTCAAGGTGAAATTTATCATCAACATGACCAGACCTACCAATCCAAACACCCTTGACCCAGAACGTGAGTGGTGTTTTAATTCAATACTTACAATTAAATCATTACAAGTGGTGGCTATCCTTAATCTCCTCTAATTTGTTTACAGGAAACTGTCTTCGAAAAGAAAACCATCTCTTTCACCACAAACGAAAGGGATTTATAAACGCATTAATTAGAACCACCAAAGAAATGAACTTCAATTACATATAACATCAAGTTGCAGGTAGGATTTTTCACCCTCAAACTACAATTTAGATACACAGTTTGGAAAAGATAGAATCAAGATTACAAAACATCATGATAAAATAACGGGCCTTGCACTTTGACGCACCAAATCCAGATCCACCGTTTCAAGGGTCGCAGGAGAGACAAGTATTGAGGGAATCTTCGGTTACAGCTTTCCTAAAATTCACGATTGTACAGAAGTGAGTGTAAGCTATAATCATAATGAAATACTAGAAACTTCTTCCTTATCACACGTTTAAAATGTTCATCGTGACGACGCTCATGAACATCTAAACTAAAAAACGTAATTCACGAGTTCAGGTCAAGAGCTACCAATTCAGAGCATAAAATATTAACACAAGATCATAGTGGTGAAGATCTTATAATGGTAGATACGTACCGGGGGTTAAATTTAGCCATAATCGATGCTCCAGTGCCGGTTTTTACCAATGCGATCCATTTGCTCCACAAATTCAGGTTGCATTAGAAGGGACAACAAGAAATTTAAGGTTCGTCAGATGTTGACTGCGTTTGCTCTTCAAGTCATACCATCTAATCGTGTGGAAGAAATTTAGAAAGAAAGTGGCTATGCTTTCATGGTGTAAAACAATTTTAAGTAGTTTTACATTATCATACAACAACAAACTAACCCAAGTCATTCATTGACACTGTTAAAGATTTTGCACTGAAAAAAGTTATAAGATACAAATTATTCCTCTGGCTTCTCAACTATGAAAAAGTTTTTGGTTCACTTTCAGAAGATTAGAAAACTTTGTTGACATTGTTTACTTTCACAAACAGCCAACAATGTTTACTTACATGGTAGTGTTACAACAAATACAATGGATAAATCAGGTAAGATGCATAAACTATAATAACAAGATGCGTATATGCATTCGTTTTGTGAAAAGCTTTGGCAACTTGGAGAATTAGAATTTCTGGGAATAAAAGAACTGAAATGAGAAAACTATTAGGCGATTTGTTTAGAATGAAAAATCTAGGGTACAACGATTTTACCTATTATAAGATCAATACAAGCAGATACAAAAGAATCGCAGTTCCACGACAAGGGTTGGATGATCACAGCTTGGAACAAAAACAAAGAATTTCTTGGAATACACAAAAAGAATGGTGGCATTTAGGAATGTCCTTTGATCCAAGTAGGATCTTAATGCCAGACAAAAAAATACTTGGAGTTTGATCTGATTCCTTTTTTTCAAATGCTAATAATACTAATACTAACAACAGGTAAGTTAGTAATGATCCTGATATATTGCTCCAAATTCAGCTCTCCAAGCCTGATCATCGTATGTGTAAGAGGAGGCTGCATTGTGTGCCACATCAGAGTCCTCTCTATTATACAGTGGTTGCAGTGCAGACTCAGGTAATTTGCTCTCTGTAATGTACTGCTTCATGGTATTAATCTCTGTCTTGTGTTTTCTTTTCAGCTTTTCAATTTGCATCTTCAAATTTTCATTGTCTTCTTGCACATTTGCAAAGTTCTCCTGTATTTCAAGAAATGAATTAAAATTATGGTAAGACAGAACATATACTGAATCTTCACAAAGAACATTCTGTGTTTTCTCTTTTAACAAAAATAGATTGACAGAAATGTAATTCCTTTTCTCTTTCCGTGTTAATTTGGTAATTAGTGAGCTAAAAGTAAAAAAAAAAACACCATCCCAAAAGAACTTCAGAATTAACTCCCTAAAATATGATGCGTTGATTCTCGAACCCATAATGAGATAGAATTGTACCTCTGCAAAAGCTGCTGCATGTTCAGCTTCTCTTAGTCTAACAAGTAGCTCTCCTGCAGCCTGAACAGCTTCAGCAGTATCTCGAAGTTGAGTCTTCAAGCTCTGGTTCTCCTTTTTCAACAATTTTGATTCCCTTTCTCTTTCCACCCTCAATGCAGAAAGCTCAGCGGAAAGAGATTTGGCAAAGCGGGCGTGACCTTTTTTCGAGGCTTTCGCTGCTGCCTTCTTCACTTCTGCTATCCCTTCCATTATGGCATCGTGTTTCATAACCAAATCATCGTATTTTTCTTGTAGGTCAGCATAGTGTTCCACCATTCTAGCGTGTCCCATAACTGCTCTCTTTAGGGCATCATCTATCTCGGCTGTGCACTTCTTCTCTGACGTTAGTTCCATCTCCAACCTCTCAGTACGTTGGCGGTATGAATCAAGATCAGCTCTAAGTTCATCAGTAAGACAGATCCACTCACTTTCCATTTCTGTCCATCTCTGTCTTTCATTCTCTAGCTCTTCGTTGCCATTATCATAAGAAAATACCCCGCTCTTTTGCAGTTGTATGGATCTTGACATCAAAGAAGACCTTAGTTTGTCAGTAGATTTTTTAACTGGTGCATCACTACATAATTGCAGCTTGCTCCTTAGATTCTGAATTTCCTTAAGAAGTGACTCCTTCTCAGTTGAATCAAAAGTGAAGTTCTTTTCGGCTAACTCTTCCTGAACTTCTTTAATTTCACATTTTTCTTCTATAATGCATGGCAAATGACCATTTGAGGAAAATTCCCTTAGAAGCTGCAAATGATATCAACCGGACCGGAACAAAAGAAAACTAATTATCAACTGGATAAACTTTATAATTATAAACCGTAAATTCTAATCCATTCAACTGACCTTTTCGTCATCTTTCATCGAGTTATACATAGTAATGGAGTTCAGTTCTCTCTCTCCTTTCAATTTCTCCACCTGGTAATATGCGACATGCCATTAAATTAAAATCAAAACCACAGTTCATAAAGGAAAATAGGAGGATATTAATACCAACTGATTTAGTTGCTCAATTCTAGCTGCTTGCTCCTTACAAACATTCTCGAGCTCCTCTTTTGTGATGTTTTTGCCATGACATTCTCCAAATGCTACCTAAATTGTCAAAAAATGGATAAATGAGGTCAAGACATAGAAAGAAGGTATTTAAAAAAGATACTTGATAAAATTAAGACAAAACATACTTGGACCAAACTGGAATCCTGACAAGATATTTTGGTCCGGCAAGATGCACAAAGGAAAGAAGCTACTTCATCACTGGAAGCTTTATGTGGTATTGTTTGGTCACAAGATTCAGCCTTGTCAATGTCTAGAGAAGGTGTCAAAGTTAAGTGCTCAAAGGAGAAGGACGATGAAGATTTGTTCAATGCTGAATTATGCTGATGATAGTCAATCATCTGTAGTCCCTTCTGAAGGCTTGCTGCCAAGGACTCAACCTTGCTGGACTGTACTGAGGATTGCACGTGCTCGCCCTGTTTAAATGGTTTTTCCAACACATTGTTGCTGAAAGTTGAACTCTCTGCCACATTGTTCCAACTTCCAAGATAACTTGAAGAAATAGCCAAACTTTTCCTTTGAGTTTTGCTGAATTTTGGAGATTCGGACAACTGTGGTCCAGCAAGTACTGGAAATTGATTACATGAATTGACTGAAATGCTCAGTGTTTTTCCGCAGCATACCTCATCCTTTTCAATTTCATCAACGCTGGTGGTGTCTGCATCACAATTTTCCTCAACAGAATAAAACTGGACACAATTTTCATTGACAGACATATCCTTTGGATTTCCTTCAGATGAGCTATCCAATTCATCAATTTGCTGGCGTAATTGCTGTATGTCATCCTTGCTGACATTTACACGCTCACCAGTATCACGATCTATGTTGGATAGGAGAAGAGAACGGTTTAAGCTGACTCTCATCTGATTCAGGCTTTCCCGTGCATTTGGTCCTTGGAAGTATCCGTCTTTACTCCCAACTGAGCTGTACACATCGTACTTTGCTCTAATAAGTTCTTCCTGAACCATATAACACATTGTAATTCAAAGATTTGCATTAGTTTGATCTTTCAGTAACAACTACCTAAATGAGTACAGAAATATACCTTTAAGTGTTTGATGTTATTGCTCAAATCAACATCAGCCTCCTTTATTACATTGATAACTGGCTCATTTCTGATCGATCTTGCTTGCTCACCAAATCTGAGTGTGCGCAGGGTTTTACCATTACTCCTACAACCAACAAGTTCAATCTTTATTTCTAGAACTCAAAAATACCGTCCCACTACACTCTATATATGAACAAATTATGGTCTTCAGTCTAGGTTAATACTTGTTATTAGGGGAGATGAAACATATTACTGAGAGTTTCGCATTTCCACCAAGTGGTTCTTGCAGTAATCGTGTTATGCAGGACTCGCTGTGTGGAATGTCACCATTTTTCCCAGACTGAGATTTCTTACTCAGAGCATCCACTAATTGCCTACAACAAAGAAATATAACAGTGGTTACAAATAGAAAGCAATCATAGTCATTAAATAGCAATAAAAGCAAAGTGTTCTTTCTCCATTTCGAATCAGACTATAGAAATTACGATAAGAAAAAACTAAGGTCTGCGTGGAAGAGAACTTGTTAGCAACTTACTTAGGCTTATCTTATGACATGAGCCTTTTTCCAAGTATTGGGAAAAACTTATGAAAATAACGTATGACATGTCCATAATTTATTTTCACCTTAGTTCAATTATAAGGTATGTCAATAACTCATCTTCACCTTATTTCAATTATAAGGTCTCCAAGTAGGTTACAAAACAACCTACAACTTATAATAAACTTGTTTAACCCTGTTTTTTTTTTACATAGAAACAACTCATACATAAGCACTTGCATGATAAGCACTTCTTCAAAAAAAGTACTTAATTAAGTTATTAACCCAAACACACCCTAAGAAGTAATTTTGTTACGGGATCTTACTCGAGCTGAGATAATGATTTCTCAACATGTCTGTTTTCCCTTGTACATTGGCTACCTACATCCCCAACTTCATGGCTGTCCACTCCAGCGAGATCAATAAGGCTGATTCTGCTAACTTTTGAGCTACTGAATAAGCCCTTTGTGGTTCCCTGCAACATCATTTTATGAAAATCATAATCGAAAAAACTAATGAAGAAAATTAACAATATAAGTCTGCCTTCAACCTTAGTAATAATCATACAAAACTGATGGTAATGTTAGGTAGAATTACAAAATTTCACAGTACCTTGCAAAAAGATTCAATGACAAATGTGAAAATTATGTGTGATCCAGAGCTATTAGAATTTAAGTTGGGGGCTCCTTTTTTCCTCCTTGAAAGGCCCTGTAGCATGCATAAAAGAATGAACTTAACCGATAAAGATTAAAACAGAACCCATGCCATTAATGAACAAATGCATACAATAGTTAGAGCAAAAGTATAAGCTAACAAAAACAAAGCTTTCAGCTTCTCATAAATTGCATATAGATTTCAACATGTAGACCTTCATGATTCCCTACCTTAATCAAAATTTCTGCCACATCTTCATAGTTAGTGACGTATTCCTCAATCAGATTTTCAATATAAGGAGCATTTCTTGAATCATCCTTCATCTGCAATAATTTTTATCAAGGTAGCAAGTATGTAGCAGCAACTAGAAACAGAAGAAACGAGAAGCAATACATTCATGAAAAATTGTATCAAAATGACGGAAGCATATATGCCTACCTCAAGGTTCTTCTGGATAGGATCGAGTAAATTGCCAATTCGTTCGTTGTATATCTGTTTTAAAACACAACCAAATAAAAGGAAGGAACACATTACCAACACTAAGCGACCAACTCATTGCTGTTTTGGGAATCTTTATAAAGGAAACTTAAGCTCTGATTTACCTCAAGAAATGAACAACGACATTGATAGTTGAACTGCTGCTCATTAGAAGTAAGCCTCTCCTAATATTGTAATCCAAACTCAATCATTCAAATTTAAAAGAAGAAATATATATATATATATATATATATATATATATATATATATATATATATATATATATATATATATATAGACACACACATATATATATATATGCAAAAAATTGGCAATTTAAGTAGAAGATAGAGCATACTCTCTCTAGCTCAGAAAGTAACATTCTGAAGATTCGAGGAACAACTCCCAATTGACTAGAACACGAGGACTCATCAACCATGGCACTTGGGGGACCCCACATTGTGTAAGTCTTTCCACTCCCAGACTAGTAAAGAAGCACAACACATGTGAGAAAGGAAAAAGAATCCTCACTATTGCATCAAAAAGTGACACTCGTTTTGTCACTAAGAAAGTTTAAAACCTAGCAAGCAACCGTATGTACCTGGCCAAATGACAGAATTGTAGTGTTGTAACCAGCTAAGGCGTTTCTAACCAAGGGAACACCCACTGACTGAAAAACATCTTCCTGAACATACAACAACTCATAAATCAAATTCAAGATTGATCTTCCCCTAAAAGCAAACCAGGCAGCAAGAACATGGAATAGATAAAGGCCAATTCTCCATTCCCTCATTATTACAGCAAACTGATGTAATTTCAAATTACTTTTTTTAAGATTTAAAACAAGAATCCCAATCACACAATGATGTTAAGTTCCTACCTGATTGGAATTGACATCAAAAACTTCATCAAACATGAACTTTATGTCCCCAATACACAGGGCTTTAGGAGAAACCTTAATTTCCCAATCTTCCTCTTTTCCATTGATATTTTCAGGCTTAATTCTCACAACAACCTGCTCCAAAATACACAACATATAATTAGCAAAAAACAATATTTGTTTACACAATAGTTTCTGATGCTAAAGATTACATCTTGAAAGTTGAAATGTGACCCAAAAGGATGCAAATTTTTTGAACTTGCCTTCACATGTGGGTTGTTGTGGGAAAAAGGGTCTTGGGGCTTCAATTGTTGATGGTGATTGAGGGAAATGTTTGGATGGGCAGGGGGGGTGTTTTCAACGTCGGAATTGAGGAATTTGTGTTTTTTAAAGGAAGAAGAACTGGGTTTGCGATTAGAAGAAGAGATTGATCTGAGAAAATTAGAAGAAATGCTTCCCAAGAACCCACTAGAATCTGTGTTGTTGAACTTTTGCCTCATTTTTTTTTTCAAGAATGAAAAATTCAGGAGAGGGAGAGAGAAAGAGAGAGAGTTTAGATTCAAATGTTGGATGGAGAGTGAAGGGAAGATGAAGAGTGTTTGAATTGGAATAACTCAAAGAGGAAAGAAAGATGACCGTTATGAATATTGCAAACTGAAATCCCTAAATTGTCCTTTTTTTGTTTATGGAGAAATGATTGCTTTTAAATAAAAATATAAGGTTAAAATAGAATGGTCGTGTTAAGTAAAGGTTAAAGATATGATTTACATTATTAATCTAACATTTTTCAGACAGTATTATTTTCTTTCTCTTTATTTCTTTTTTCGAAGACAAATACATCCAGTTATGTTGTTTAGTTTTGTAATAATTTAAATTATTCATACGCATTGTAAATTAGTTTATTAAAAATTATTGAGAATACATTAAATTAGATTTTATACATACATATTTTTGTCAGAAAATAACTGACATGCATTCTTACTTTTAATATATTTTGAATATTCGTCTCCATTTTGAAAATGCATGATTTTAAATCAAATTACAATACACAATGCGACGTGTTACTTGAAAGATCAAGATAAAAATAATAATAATAATAATAATAATAATAATAATAATTATATATATATATATATATATATATATATATATATATATATATAAATAAGAATGTAGGAAATATACAGAGAAAGTTAGGTCAATGTTTAAAATTAAGTGGTTATTAGGTTTATCAATAAATAAACTAACCATGTTGCTCATACATTTGTTAGGACCTCACAACTTTATGTTAGTCACATTTTTTTATTTCATTTCATTATGTATTGATGTTCTTATTTTGAATTAAATATCAGATAAGCATTTTGCAATAGAAAAACCAAACTAACACACTAATCATTTGTTTTTGCTCCAATCCAATTTGTTTCTTTTGTCAACAACTTCAAATTTTTATAAGTTCATAAAAAAAGTTAACAAATATAGAAAATTATTATTTTCATTATCATTTAATAATCATATATCAACATGTAGAATATATTTATCAATGTTTCAATATTGTATAAAACAAATCTATTTAAGAAAACGCTCCTCCAAGATGGTGACACAATGAGGGACAAAATTGTCCATTTGGAAACTATATTCAAAATAAGTAGTCGTTGAGGGCGGTGGTGGGAGAGAATGACTTGACTTCCGTTTCCGAAATTAATTATTACTTATTCAGAACCAAAATGATTATTTTATTATAATTTTATCACAATAGTAATAATAACAATGACAGGAATTTATTAATGTATGAAAAATGAAGTGAATTATGACAAAGCATAAAAGTTGTTCAAGAAACTTTTATAAGGTTTAATTATTTTAATTTGCTTTAACAATAATTTTAGTTAAATATAACCAATCTTGAAAAGAGATCCTCTTCGTTAGAATATGTTGTAATAAATATATCATTTAGCGACATTATTTAAGTAGATAAGTGTGTAAGATAATTGTCACATCATATAATCATGCTGTTAGTAAAATCTAACAACATAGGCTTAATTAAAAAAAAATAAATTATAAGAACTCAATAGACCAATAAAATTTGATAGAAACTCAATGAAAAATTTTAAAATTTATTATGAAATCAGAACACAATTAAACCTTTTATAATTTGATTTCTAAAAGTTTATATAAATCTTATTTATATTTCCAAATTTCCTTTTACTTGTATAGATTTAATTCTTTTTGTAATATTTTCATTAATCAAAATCAATCCAATACCACATAACAGTTGTTGTAATATCTAATATTCAACAAGAATTAACTATCTTTTTAATCCTGAACTTTGACGTATCTTTATTCAAAATTTGATATATTTTAAATCTCGAACTTTAAAAATAAATAAATATAATTTTTAGTTTAATTATGTTAAAAAATTTTAACGTGTCAAATGCATTTTTCAATATACATCAAAGCGAAAATATGTTGATTAATATAAATAACTTAATATTAGCATGACACGTTTAACATATCAAAAGAGTTAGAACGATAATATTCATTTATTTTTAAAATTTAAAAACTAAAATATTTGAATGATTACAAATAATTTTAACGTGTCAAATACGTTTTTCAGTATACATCAAAACAAAAATGTATAAATTGATGTAAACAAGTTAATGTTTAGCATAACCCGTTTGACATATTAAAAGAGTATATCAAAAGAGTTAGAACGATTATATTTCTTTATTTTTAAAATTTAAAAATCAAAATATTTGAATGATTACAAATTATTACGTTCATTTATTTTTAAAGTTTGAGAATAAAATATATTAAAACTTTGATGGTAACAAATTTTAATTTTAAATTAAAATTTAATGAGTAAAAACATGCTTAATCAATTCAACAATAATTAAATTCGAAATAGTTTGTCTTACCTGATTCTGTTTGTCTCACAAACAATAAAAGAATTTAAATTACATCAAACTTCAAAGGACTTAAGAGAACACGGTCAAATCAATTAGAAAACACTCATTATCTAAAAAATTAAACTATTCAAGATTTTTTTTTTTTGTATTTTACAATTATATTCTTGAATATTTTTTTCATACTTTATCAATCCATTATGTTTAATAATCACTTAAAGTATGAACTAATAGTCATTTATCTCAACAAAATAATATTAAAAGTTTGAGTTAAAAATTTCACATTACATAAAAAAGAAAAAGTTAAGTAACATTTATAAAGGAAAAAAACTTACAAATACTTCTTACATTATTTACATATGATTCATTAACGTATAAAAAAAAATCCAACAATGAAAACATGTATAATTTTATTATGATTAAAACAACCTATTTGATGAAAGACACATACTTAAGAGGTGACGTGTGATTAACAAATCCTGAAAAGATTATGAATACGTTTTATAGTCTAAGTGTGTTGTCACTGACACTATTCCAGAAATACATGAATGCATGCTAATTAAGAAAACACCATAACTTAGCAGTTTCAATACATTGGTCCTTTTCCACCACACAGACTAATTAACTTTCATTAATAAAGAAAATGGATACTTTTGATTTATAAGCATGATTAGTGTGCAGCTACCATTTTTGATGGGAACATGATGAAGTGGAGGGTTAGAAAAGGGTTGTTTTCTAGTCTATGCTTCCAACAACCTCATTTCTCCATCATTAGGCCCCAAGAACTTCTGTATCATTCACATCACATGCAATTATTCTATACTTTTCATATTCTAAATATACAAATTGGTTCATCAAAAAGATATCACTTGTTTGTTTTCAATTATTATTTTGTGAAAAAAAAAAGAGTTATTCATAAATCTATCATTTATCATCTGTTAAATATTTGTTCAATATAGAACCTTTTCTTTTTCTGCTAACCTCTTTCTAAAACTACTTTTGCATGCGAAGTAAATAGGGATGAAGAGTTTGTAATTGCTTAGAATAAAATAAAGGTTTGATTCTACCATGTTTATTCTGTGTAATTTTTTTTATTAGAATAAAAAATGAAGTTAAAATAGGTTTGATTGAAGGATAGAATATATTTTATTTGAAAATATTTTTAAAAAGAAATTAAGATTTAAAATTGATGTTCCCTCTTTTTGCTCTCTTTTTGGATTCTTATCGAGATCACTTCTGAAGCTCTTTATCAAGTTTGTTCTTGGTGAAATGTATTTATAACGTAATTGAACTATTTTATTCGTTTTTTATTTCAACATTTTCTTTAAACTTTACTATTGTGTTTTTGGGTAAGCAAAAATAAAATAAATACGAGGCATTAGAATACTTATTACTATTATATACCTCGAATACATGACGAAAATAATATACAGTAATATTTTATTTTTTTTTAAATAAGTGAACTTTTTTTTACATCAAATTGTCTTGACATTTATCTTGAGTTAAATATTAAATTTTACATCAAATTTCAAATAATCCGATGTAAAATTATTGAAATTAGGGTTTTTAGTTTTCTTTCTTATTGCGATTTCAATGCAATTTCTCATATTTTTTTGTTTTTTTTTTTCAATAGTGGTTTTAAGATAAGGTCATTTAGATATCATTATGAACTTTGACATCTCAATGATGTTCACACCTCAAAGTCCATCTATCTTTGTCATCACATGAAAATGTACTAAAAGAAAAAAAAAGAATACAAAGTATGGAGACTGTATCAAACCCGTAATAAAATTTATACTTCACGAGGCATAGGCAAACCATATGAAAAAAAAATCTAAATAAATACATGAAGAAGGCAAACCACTTATATTGTTCTTTGTGAGTGAAAGTTAAATTAGCTAAATATGAGACAATTTGAACTACATAGACGTACAAAAATACAAGAAGCATCGACATCATATCCCTTTTAAACTCCAAGGGATCACAAAAGTACATGACAAAGTAAAGAAGAATCATTTTTCAACCAAAACCTTTGAAAGCTCTCCCTCCAAGCATGCTTCAAAGCATAAATGACACTCAATTACTCAGCATAAATAGAATTTTGTATCTCTAAAAAATCTGAAAAAATCCCCACATATTCGGGAAGACAAATCAAAACAACCTCTAGTTGCACCATCAGTATTCACTTTAAACTAATTAACATATGGAACTTGTCATATTAAGTCTATAAATGAAACTACCCTATCTTCCCTAGTTTGAATATTGAAAATTTTCAACATAAAAATCAGAGACAGTATTACACATATGTTTTTTATAGATTTATTCCAATAAAATTACTATTAACTTCTCTGATAGTATTGCGTGCATATTAGTGGATGTTTTGAATTTTGTTTTAATGGTATGAATCAATGGTTGCAGGTGTTTGGAGTGGTGAGCGCTTTCCTCCTATTAGATTGAATTTTTTATAGGTCTACGTGAGTTATTGAGGTATACACTCTATATCTTCATTATAATATAAAAAATGAAATTGTGGTTGTGTTTTGGATTTTAGTCACGACAATGTATAAATGTTTCCACTGAATTTGTTTGTTGGTGTAGTTTTTATTTTCACCAAATTACTTACACCTAGAAAACTAATATTTTGTTGTATTTTTTTTTTCTTCTTACTCGATTTTGTAAAAATCATTAAAATAGATAAAAATTTCTTTTTGATCCAATTTTTTATGGTAATTTCTTTTTGTATATATTTGATTGTAGAGTCCTTACATCATTTGATAGAATACTGATAAATTTTGAGATACAAAAATTTAGTAAAAAATTTTCAAATGCTCATAACTTCTTATAGAGAGCTTGGATCAAGACACAATAAAAGAAGATACAACACACAACAGAACCAATAAAGTAAAGAAGGGTAAGCTAGCTAAAAAAGAGATATAGGTAAACACAATATACTAAGATTTAATTTGCACATTATATATAATTATCGTCATCACACAATATCATACATACAATCAGATTCTTCTAGACTCAGTTCATACGGATACATGCACTTAAGTCAAACTCGTGAAGTCATGCACTTGTGGTGGTAATACATTGCTCCATACTGAGCTACTACACGCAAGGTTAGTCCTTGTCACGGTCATAAGATCCTTGGGTCATCCTTATGATAAGACCTTCTGTCACTCTCACCACCTAATCTTCTTCCCATGAGTATAAATGATTAGTTGAGTTCAGGATAGCTTCACATAATGAAACATTCCTTACCTCAAGACACACCCTAGTGAATCACACATGATAGGATTCCCTCCTTGGGAAATCACTATATATCACCATTTCCATCATCATAATATCACGTTCAGCAATCTACATTATTATCATTCATTCATATACTTGCTATATCACACAACAATTTATTCAAGGCTAAACATTCAATAAAGATATCTAACTTCCCTCCAAACTCACCAAATATCATTTAACTTAAAGGAAACATTAAAAGTTATATCATTTATTTTCTATTAAGTACATCAAAATGGTGAACAACATTTCTCTAACCGCAGACCTCAAATAAAAAATCTCAACAGTCAAACTAAAGATTCATATCTCTAGGACTTGTCAAAATTTCATCTACATCCAATGATTAACGAAGCGAGAATCCCACTTTTTTCCGAGATAACTTATACTAGTAAAACAAGGTGGCGCTTGTCATTGGAAAAGTGGTGCCCGACGTATGACCTCTTGGAACTCACTAATTTGGGAGCACCCAGAGGTCCAAAAGTGGTGCCCAACACCCCCAGTTTGTGGTCATTGTTTAAGTGGCGCATAACAACGTTGCAATGGTGCCTGACGACATACCAAAAGCGAAAACTACAACTTTGAATTTTAATTAAGCATTTTGACACTTGTTCTGTTATTTCCTACTTAATAAATTTCACAATGTTTTAATATATCAATCTCTTAGCTCAAGAAGTGCCAAATTTAGTCAGTCAAAGGTCTCGTAGAGAAGTTCCTATTAACACTACAACTTAAGTTTTACAAGGATAAACACAAAAATATGATTTTTCTACATTAAGATGCTCAAATTGTTTTGTTTAAATGATTCCACACTTTTTATACTAAAACTCCATCTTCTAATTCAAATCATTCCATTTAGAAAAAAATCCCTTTAAGCATAAAAATGTAGAGAAATCACAGCACATCAAGTTACACATTTTCTCAACCACTTTAATCATTTAACACATCCACAATTATCTCAAACAACTCCAGTTTAAAACAAACTTTCAAACATGGTAAATTCATGTCATCAATTCATAGAATCGTCTATTTCAACTCTTTGAACAACACTTTAATTACATGAAAAGGCTAGCTTTCATTGTCTCAGACACAAGTCCTTTTTCTTAACAGGAGCTCCCTAGAACTCTAAACCGCATAGGATCACCTTGACAAATAATCAAAATCTCGATTATAGTTCTAAGCACATCATTATGATCACAAAGCAACAAAGATTCACGAAGAACAATCTAGAGCCACATGTAACCCAAGTACTCAAAATCTAAAAAGATACTAAACAAAACTTATTTCGTTTAATCTTTAAATGGACAGTTGTATAAAGCTCTTCATGTAGATGAAAATTAAACTAAAAAACTAGAGAGGGTAAAGAAAGATAATAGTTTTATAAAAATTAACTAGTTATTAAAGTTATATTTATAGCTTATACATTTTATTGTTAAAATATCATAATTTTCTCCTTTTAAAAGATCAGTCTCTAGGTTATCACATTATTCATATTATTCATATATGCTATCAAAATATTATGAACATAACTATTTTATATTAAATAGAAACTTCTTCAAAATAAAATATTGATAGATAAAAAATCACTCTTACTCATTTATCCAAAAATTTAAAATAAAAGAAAGTAGAAGGAAAAGAAATACAGTACAAAGAAAAAGAAAGTTACGATAAGGAAGGAAAAAAAAAGTAGATTAAAATAAGGAATTACTTGAATTCACTGAGGGACCACACTTCCTATGTACCACTTAGATAGTAATTCAGTACATAATGGAAGAAAATTTCAAACAGAATCTGCCAACATTAAATGCCAGTGAATAATATAATTTAAAAAAAGTGGCTATAGGGACCATTGGTATTAATTCATTCTGAAAAGAAAATCATTATTTAACATTTTTCTCATGATTATACCTTTTGCAAAGATCTTTTATTCAATAGTTTCTCATTAAATCATGAAAAGAGACACAACTAGGTTAAATAAAAATGATTGGTAGACATCTATTTGTCGACACTTATTTTGAAGAGAAAGATGAAGAAATAAGAGATGAAATAAAATCAAAATAGTTGATAAAAAAAAGAAAAAGAAATAAAAAGTGAATGAATCTTATAATCAGTATATATATATATATATATATATATATATATATATATATATATATATTTTTTTATTTATATTTATA